>Ga0207414_1000106_pt1 | contig 41392 bp, 32 predicted proteins | sample PonA231FremontCA_2_FD_187269 | JGI IMG/M metagenome (GOLD analysis project Ga0207414, IMG submission 187269) | Marine sediment microbial community from Fremont, CA, USA - Pond A23 Sediment 1 (SPAdes) | ecosystem: Environmental > Aquatic > Marine > Unclassified | place: USA: Fremont, California...
GGGGATGCGGAGAAGCCACAACTTGCCCGGGGTCGCCGGGCAGGGCTAGATCCTCCCAGAAACGTTGCATTGCTTCATTCTTTATCCTTAACTCCCTGCTATAATCAAGATGAACCAAGGGTGCGCTCTGCCTTGTAAAATCAACCCCGGAGCCGGTAGTCTTCTCAAGGACAGCATGGATTTGATCGGCAAAGGACACCGAATTCCCGGACTTGGCTTTTCCGGTGCCTTGATTTGAAGCATTGTGCTTCCGGGGAGTTAAATTACTTGGATTCTTTTTTTTGGACATAATACACTCACATAAGAATTTTACCTTGGACTAACGGTAACAGCTAACGATGAACTTTGAACCCGCTCGGTTAATTTATTTATGTAACTTGTATGACAGATAAGTCAACATTTGCGATACAAGAAATTCCTAAATCCAAGCTTTTTTAAACCCGAGCCCAAATCCCGACCCTTTGCAAAAATCCGTGCTCGATGTTATTTTTTACTACTTGTCAATTCCACAACGAAACTTCAAGCCTTGCCGGGTAGTCCACTTTTGCTCTCCAGCCCTCAAGAGGCCTGGATAATCAAGTCGCACAGTGGACCACCCGTCTAGGGCTTTGGTAGATCCAAGATGTCTCGCGAACTCTATATAAAACTTTCGCAGTTGGGTTAATATTAACCCGCACAAATCAACCATAGAAAAATCTACTTGATATTTTTGGCAATAGGTATATAATTACAGAATAATCTATCAAAAAATGGATTATATTGATCAGCAGATAAGCCAGTTGGAAGAGTTGATTCAATCCTTATGCATTTAGAAGGGGGCAAAAAATGAACAACAAGAATTCTGACACTATACAGTTTGAAGAAGAAAATTCCAACAACTTGGACAAGGACACTATACAGGCGAACAAAGATAAACAAGATCCCGACGATAATAAAGCTTTCAGGAGGGCATACAGGACACCCGTAAGCACCTCAGATCCAATAAGTGTGAAAATAGGCAACAAGAGTTACACCGTCGGCAATATTACCAACAAGGGAATCCAGATCTATTTTTCAGAAAAAGAAGAATTCCAAAGCAATCAAGAATTGGATACAATCGAGCTTATTATTGAAAACCATTCCATGTCATTAAAAGGAAGAACAGTATATATAGCCCAAGAAGACTTGGAGACTTATTCATGCGGCATAGATTTCAATCCCTATCCCCAAAACGAGCAGCATTACCCGGCGATCAAGAATTTCATAGATAAAAAGCATCAAGAATTATTCAAATAACAGTACATGTCCAATGTTTTTTTATCTGCAAACCTTGAATATAGGGCATTGGATTTCTAGGCGCGTTTCAAGAAAACGGTTTTAAAAAAGCCAATGGCTAACACTTAAACGATATTAGTTGGATATTTAAAAGAGCAAGAAGAAATATACTAGCTTTTCATACGGAAAAATTTATGACTGAAACAAATACAAGCCATACCCAAACAATCGGCAATATGAACTTGAACAGGACCCAGTTAAACAACCTCCAAAGACTGATCAATATCAATATAAACCCCAAAATATCAGCCAAACACAGATTGCAAACGAGCTTGGAACTCCTGTTGAATCAAATAAATGCCACCCAAGGATCCATAATCCTATTGGACGAGCGACTAGAATATTATAAGATTGTTGCCTCTTCTCAAAAAGGATACGTGGATTCACAAAAAAACGTCACCTCCAAGTCAATTATTGGCCATGTATGTAAGAACAAAAAGCCCATTTTTATAAAAAATCTAAACAAAAAGGAGCACTCCAGTCCTCGAGAAAAACAAAATCAGTATCAATCAGTAATAGCATATCCTATTATTTCCAGCGAAGATAAACTGCTTGGCATTCTTAATGCAATAAATTATTTTGGGGACGACTTCTTCAGTGAAGCCGATTTTAAACTGGCTACCACTTTTATGCTCATTTTAACTCCTATAGTGGAAAACTGTGTTAACTCAAAGGAACTGACTTTTGGATCCGAAGAGAACAAGGACATCTTATCCGAGATCCTGACAGGTAAAGGATCCCAAAAGGAAAAATCAGACATAGAACAAGTAATGGAGTATTACAAGGAAGTGGAAACAGAACCGGAACAAAAAACTTTATCGGATTTTGTATCCAAGCCGGATTATCAGAACAAGGGAAAGACAAAAAGGAAAACCCCCAAAAAGAAGAAGAGCACTTGCTATCTAAGCGGGGATTTAGTCAAAGACTTGGAAGATGCAAAAACAAGGATAAAACAAGAAGCACCTCATAATATTAAATCCAAGATAAGCAAATCCCAAATAATAAGTTTTGCTCTAAAGACAATCTTGAATGACTACAAGAGCCAAAAAAAGGATAGCTTGCTAATGCAAACACTGCTTTCCGAAGATAAAGAATAAGGCCTGTACGCTTTATTGCTCTAACAGTTTTTATACACCCATACAAAAAAATAAATCTATCTATTTTTAATTTGGTCACTTTAAAATGCTTTATCAATCTCTGTTACAATGATTGTTATTGGCAATACACATAGTACCATTTCAGGTAAAATCAAAACTCGAGGTTTTCAACTCTAAAATCGCAAAATAAATTGACTTAACGAATTGGATTTCTTAGAATATAGTAAAATACAATCAGAGGATCACTCTAACCACATGGATTTATCAATGTTTTTTTTGTATACCAGGGAGTTTTTATATGATTATTATGTGCCCGCATTGCGAGAAAGAACATAAGATTAGTGAAGACAAGATTCCTACTTACTCCAAGAAAGCCAAATGCAACAATTGTGGCAATAGCTTCTACTTGTCCGGCGGAACTAAAGCTAATTCAGCTAGACGCATAAGTGTTTGCCTTACCAAGGGAGGTGTGGGCAAAACTACTACAGCGGTCAATCTTGCTGCAGGCCTTGCTAATCAAGGACACAAAGTCCTGTTGGTGGATACGGACACTCAGGGACAGGTATGTTTCATGCTTGGAGTAAATCCTCCAGCCGGTCTTACGGAGTTGATCACTGAAGAACTGGGGCCAGACGAAGCCCTTTACGAAGCAAGGGAAAGGCTGTGGGTTCTTTCCGGGGGCAGACCCTTGGCAGGGTTGAAAAGATTGATAGATCGCCAGGATTTCGGCGGAGAATTAATGTTGTCCAATACATTGAAACAAATTCAAAACGATTACGATTTTATAATATTTGACACTTCACCTGGATGGGACTCCTTAACAGTAAATGTGCTCTTCTATGTAAACGAAGTCCTGCTTCCTGTCTCTCTGGAAGCCATGACTATTCAGGGGCTGGTTGAATTTCACAATCATCTTGCAGCAATCCAGAAATACAGAAATGAGCTTTCCATAAAATATATTGTACCTACTTTTATGGATATGCGTGTAAAACAGAAGACCACCAACTTTTTGAAGAACCTTTATACCCATTATCACAGGTTTGTTTGCCCTCCGGTTAGATACAACAATGCTGTATCCCAAACCCCAAAATATGGGATGACCATCTTTGAATACGATCCTAACTCCAAGGGAGCTGAAGATTATAATAAACTGGTGAAAAGAGTGCTTCAATAATTCATACCCCCTGGACTGAATTATCCTGCCAGGGACTCCGGGGGTATAAACTCAAATTTTCCTAATACATGACATATAATTTTTTGGCCTTATGTCTTGAATTTGAACTGTACAGCCCAACATTTCATCGTATTCCTTGCCTTTACAGGTATTTTATATAATTGAGAAAATTCCCCCTTTACTCCTGCCTGTTTAACCTTTATCATAGTGAAACGTTTAAAAAATAGCTTTTATCTCACTTATTCACTTGACAGTTGAAGCTTCTAAGGTGATCCTTTGAAATAATGAGACTTATATTGCCGTTGAGTGTGCTTGACCCCTTGTAACATAACATGTTGTTTTGCCTTGCAAACTTCGAACATCGAACTCTTTAGTTATTCAGGTGACTATGAGAATCCAGTATTCCTTGCATCTGGAACCCGTTTATATATGGGATTGAATATGCTGAAAACTTCTTTAAAAGGAGCTCCGCTTCATATACGTTAAACCGTAAATAACCGGAGGACCAATGAAAAAGTGCATTTTTCTACTCCTATCCATAGCAATTGTTATATACAGTTGCACAACTGCTCCTGACAAGAATCTACAATCCAGAATTGCGGATTTGGAATACCAGATAAACGAGATAGAAGAACAGTTGAACAAGGAAATCAAAAAACGCAAGGCCCAGTACGAAGACTTAAACAAGATTGCCCAATCACAACCCTCATCCAGGCACCAACCCAAGCCCACTCCAATGAGATCCACTACTGAAGAAAAAGACAAGTCCCAAACAAGTGACAGTAAAACAAAAATTCCCAAACAATCCAGGGCTTCACTTGAAAAGGAATTATACAGTCGAGCTCTGGACTTACTCTTGGCAAAAAACCAGCCCCAAAAGGCCCAGGAAAAATTTAAAAAATTCCTGGAAAAATATCCTCAAAGTTCCCTGGTTCCAAACACCTATTATTGGATGGGGGAAAGTTACTATGCCCAGAAAAAATTTGAACAATCCATTCTATACTTTAAAAAAGTTTACAACAGATTCCCAGCCGATCCAAAATCTCCGGACGCATTGCTAAAAACCGGATATGCATACGCCCAAAAGGGCGACATCTCAAATGCCAAATTCTATTTAAACAATCTTATTGAAAGGAATCCGGATTCCAAAGCAGCGGAACTTGCCAGGAGGCGGCTGCGCTCCCTGAATTAATCACAAACAAACTAAAAATAAACAAATGGATATTGAAGATTTCAACAAAGAATTCTGGTACTGTTTGGCTCTACATCACTGCAAAGGGCTCGGACCCCAAAAATGGAAAAGACTCTTGGACTTTTACGGGGATGCCAAAACAGCAGTCGACAATGTCAATAACTGGCTAAAGGACGACATAGTCGAACCCTTGATTTTCGAGAACTTCCAAAAAAAACAATGGACGCAACAGGCCAAACAAGAGTTTGAACAAATCCAAAAGATGGAGAATAAAATATTACTTTATTCTGATCCAAACTATCCGGAACAACTTAGACAAATACCAGATCCCCCCCTGTTTTTGTATTACCAGGGAAATCTGGATCTGTTGAAATCTCCCTGTATAGCTATCGTGGGTTCCAGGACATGTTCTGACTACGGTTTAAATACAGCTGGACACTTCTCCAGTTCACTATCCAATGCCGGTATCACTGTAGTTTCCGGATTTGCATTGGGTATAGACGGCAGGGCACATAGTAGTGCCTTGCAGGCTTCCGGAAAATCGATTGCAGTCCTGGGGACCGGTTTGGACGTGCCTTATCCCAACAGAAACAACCAATTAAGGGAATCCATGCTAAATCATGGACTTCTGCTGACTGAATTCAGTCCAAAAACCCAGCCGGAACCCAGGAATTTCCCCAGAAGAAACAGGATAATAAGCGGATTGAGCCTGGGAGTGCTGGTTATAGAGGCGGGAGAAAAAAGCGGAAGCCTGATTACGGCCCGCTATGCCCTGGAACAAAACAGGGATGTCTTTGCCGTACCCGGTCCAGTCAATGCACCAAGCTATCAAGGCTGCAACAAACTTATCCAACAAGGGGCCCTGCTAGTCAATTCACCTGAAGATATTTTGCAAGAACTGGCACCGATTTTAAAACAGTTTAACAATTATTCTTTAACTGATACACCACAGGAAGAAAACAACAACATTTTTCAACAGGAGCAAAGCAGAATTGCCAACCGGGAACACAGCGGGTTGCCCCCGACGGAACAAGAACTGGCACGGATTATTGCCAATGAGAAGGAAATACATATAGATGCGTTGAGTAGACAGCTGGATTGGGAACCTGGAAAAGTAAGCCAAATCCTTCTCAAGTTGGAAATGAAAGGTATAGTCAGGCAACTTCCGGGCATGTACTATTGTCCGGCGGCCCCTAGCTTCTAAACTTGGGATCTATAAACAGATAATTTGATACCATACTCCCAGTTGCAATACTTTTTCAAATTAGTTAGGGTATATTAAAATCAAAAAACAGGGACTCACACTCATGCAGAAAATTCCGCTCTCATACGCCAAACCGGCCATGGTACTGGCCAAACCGGTAACCAGAAACGATGGGACTGTCTTGATCGGACAGGATACTGAACTATCAAACTCGATAATCAACCGCCTGGAACGGATGGATATAAACGAGATCGTGGTACAGGGTGAACCAGTGGAACTGGATAACGATTCAGCAGGCGGTTCCTTCGGCAAACGGTTGCAAAGAATCGACCATCTCTTTCGCAAACACGGATCAGATGAATGGATGCAGCAACTAAAGCAATTTCTTACAGAATACTTTAAAAGCCGTACACTCTAATATTTCTATCCGGAGGAACAATGCAAGACCTGCAAACAGAACACAAGGGCCAGATTCTAGCTGTAAAAGACCTGCCCACCCTGCCCATAGTATTGGATGAAATCTCCAAACTACTGGAAGACGAAAACGCTTCCCCGGAACAAGTGGCCAAAATAATCTCCAGGGACCAGGTACTTTCAGCCAAAGTCCTCAAAATGGTCAATTCACCCATATATGGTTTTCCCAGACGAATTAACACGATTCAACACGCCATCGTACTTTTGGGTCTTAACGTAATCAGGGGACTGATAATCAGCACTTCTGTTTTTGAAATAATGACCAAAAGCATGATCGGATTGTGGGAACATAGCGTGGGGTGCGCCATAGCATGTAAAATCCTGGCCAAAGAAATCGGATTCAAGGAACCTGAAGAATTTGCTGTAACAGGCCTATTGCACGATATCGGCAAGGTGGTCATTTCTATACAACTTCCCGAAATAAAAAACAATATAGAATCAGAGGTTGAAACGCACGATTTGACCTTTTTCGATGCTGAAAAACAACAGATGGGCTTTGCCCACGACAGGGTGAATGCTTGGCTGGCTGATCATTGGAATCTTCCACTAACTACCAGGGAAGGTATAGCCTATCACCATCGCCCGGGTTCTGCACAATACTACCCGGATTATGCCTATGTTGTACATATAGGAGACTTCCTGGCGCGGTTGATGGAAGTTGGAAGCGGGGGAGACGATCACCTTCCCTATCTCAAACCAGAGGCCCTGAATCATTTCGGACTGGAATTCAAGAACCTGGAAAATATTCTGGATTCATATTCGGAAGAACTCCTGGAAGTATCCGGATTGTCACCCACACTCGACGAATAATACGGCCTTTTTAATTCTAAATTCAATTTGCTAGTGCTTTGTCACACATACTTTGTCGCTTTTACACTAATGTCATTCCGGTCCCTAGATCAAACTACGGAACAGGCTTTGATCCTGAATCCGGATTCTCGTTTATCTTCTTGATTTCGCAGGAATGACGGGGGTAAAATAGAACAGCCCCTGTAGTGTTAAGTTATTCTATTTTAAGCATAAAAGCATAAACTTCGTACAATCTTGTCCAACAGGAACAAGAAAATAGATCAATGTATTGATAAAAAGTCGAACAACGAACCTGGAACGTTTTAATAATGTACCAAAATAGAACCCAAAACTATTTTCTTATCAGCTCAGACCCGGAACTCAAATCCATGCTCCAAGCACTTTGGCCCGGCAAGGTACAATGGAACGTATTTGAACAGGGAAAATCCGCTATTGAAAGAATATTCAACGACCCACCGGATATGTTGATAGTCGACCTCTCCTTACCGGATCTGGACGGCATTGAACTGGTCAAACTGGTTAAAAGCGAAAACGTCTACAGGCAGGTGCCTGTAATTGTCTGTTTGCAGGACACAATACCAGATGAGATCTACGACTTTTCTCAAATCGAGATAGACGACTTCTTCCTGCGCCCGATCTCCACCGAGGAAGCCCAAGCCAGACTGAATCTGGCCTGGCATAGATCCACCCGGGCCCTGGATGCGAACCCCTTGACCAAACTTCCGGGAAACACAACTATAATTCACTATATTCAGGAACTGATCGACAAAAAGTCCGAATTCGCACTTGCCTATTTGGATCTGGACAATTTCAAGGCCTTTAACGATAAATACGGTTTTTCCAGGGGAGATGAGGTCTTGAACATGACAGCCAGGATAATTGTAAACACCATCAAGACTTTTGTAGCTGAAAATGGTTTTATCGGACATATAGGAGGGGATGACTTTGTATTCATACTGTCCCCGGAAAAGATAGAACTGGCCTGCCAAAGCATTATTGAAAACTTTGACAGCATAGTTCCTCTGTTTTTCGATGCAGAGGACCGCGAAAGGGGCTACATCAGCTCTTGTGACAGACAGGGGAACCAACACGAGTTTCCACTCTTAGCCGTATCAATAGCAGTAGTTTTTAACAGTGGCGGAAATCTGGAACACTATGGCCAGGCCTCACAGACCGCCATGAACGTAAAGAAAAAAGCCAAGCAGGACCCCAAGAGCAATTATGTACTGGACAAAAGAACAACTACCTGAAAAATTACACACTTTTCTAAACTATTTACAGGTGCAGAAAGGCCTTAGCCAAAATTCTCTTTCAGCATATTCCAAGGACTTGATCCAATTTGAATCCTTCCTCCGGGAAAACTCCCTTTCACTTGAACATCCGGAAGAAGTCTCCAAACAAAATATCCAGGGTTTCATGGCCAAACTGCACAGGCAAAACCTAAACAAGAGCACTGCCTCCAGGAAACTCTCGGCAATTAAACAATTTTTCAGGTATTGCCTGCGCAACAAACTTATGCAAAACAATCCTGCCGGCGGAATAACCAATCCCAAGACCCCCAAAAATCAACCACAACTATTAAACACAGAACAGATATTCTCGATACTAAATAGTTCCTCAAAGCTCGGTCCGCGCGAACTAAGAGATCTTGCTCTTTTGGAAATCCTGTACGGTTCAGGTCTGCGAATTAGTGAAGCCCTGAACCTGGACATAGAGGATTTGGACTTGGGCAAGGCTATTGTCAGGGTAACAGGCAAAGGGCACAAGGAACGTATAGTGCCTTTATCCGCAAAAAGCAACAGTATCTTGCTCAAGTATCTGGAACAAAGGCAGGCATTCAACCCGGAAACGGATGAAAAAGCCCTGTTTCTGGGTTTAAGAGGCAAAAGGCTACAAAGGAGACAGGCCTACAGGATAGTGGGAGAGATGTCCAAACAGGCAGGAATATCCCAGCATATAACTCCTCACCATTTGCGCCACAGTTTTGCCACCCACCTACTGGAAGCTGGAGCGGATTTAAGAGCGGTACAAGAACTCCTGGGTCACTCCAGGCTTTCCACAACCCAACGCTATACACACCTAACTATGCAAAAACTTGTGCAGACCTACGACGATTCCCATCCCAAATCAAATGACTGATTCTTTGCAAATCTTCTCGAAATTACCAGATTCATACCCCCGGGTTAAAGCAAGGAAGCAGTCAATCCTGCAATTGGATATTTCCAGGTGCAATAGATATGCAAAACTTTAAGCAAATAAATTAACAGGAAAATCAAGATGTTAATTTAACTAAAGTAATCCAGTAGCCACATATTTTTCATTAATAAACGTTGCAAGATGGCCCCACAAACTAATACAGATGCTTACATTTAACCAAACAAATTTACCTTGCCTAAAATTATTTTTGGTTTGTTGAAATTTTATAAAAAATAGGTTAAAATTTGTTTATAATATGTTCAGATAAATTAATTACAATATACAAGAACAACCAAGGATCAATCGAATAATAGAATGGATTTACAGTGGCAAGATGCCTTTACAGGGGTCAAGGAACTATCATGGCAAGATTCTCATACATTAAATCGTCCTCTATCATTATCAACACTTCCTAACCTCAAACGTTTCCTGGATTTCATACACATAAAATTTTGTCTTCTCAGGCCTTTCTTTCAAAGAGAGCACTACCCCGTAGTATCTCCCCAGGAAATGTTGCCGTCCTTCGAGTCCAGCTTGTACGAATATACCGATCTCCCCGGATTTAGTCTTGTGGTTCTGGACAGGCCCATAGACTATTTCCAGGAAATCTTTCAGTTCGACATCCTGCACTCTATCGAAGACGTTATCCATGACACAAGTGGTCCTGCCTCTCCCTTCGAGCCAGTAATCATAAAACAAAATCAACTCACTTTTGAAAGCAGGCTACCCAGGTTGCTGCAAGAAGAATTCAACAAAACTTTTGAAAATACGCACAGGATTACTGAACTCACTTCTTACCCCGGGGTACTTGATTTCCTGCTCCATATGGACAGGGCACATGTCTTGGCAAAAAACGGGACCGGTGATTTTTATTTTTCCGGTATTTATGCTTCCTTCCCCTCGGACTTGGACCAGGAGTTGAAAAGATTCGGTTTGAAGATAGGCAAGTTCGCTCCTGGTGATAATCGCAAATACGAATTGAACAGGAACTTTGTATACCAGTTTTTGATGGAATTGTACGGATTTCCGATTTCCGGGGAAAGAAGGACTTCAGCAGCCCTTTTCGGCAGAAAGCTTTTCAAATCCGGAGACAATTTTTTAATACGAGTTTTGGGGCAGTCGGACCGGACAATCACCACCCTGTATACCACCCCTGAAAGCAGGAATTACCCCAAGGTTGAAAAAATAGCACTAGTTTCCCTGGACAAGACTCAAAAAGAAAAAATCAACCAGTTGCGAAAAGGCGGATTCATAATCGGGGAAGAGCAACCAGTAGCTATAGTAAGGGGACACTATCGGCAACACAAATACGACCCCAACAATATCAGAACAGACCGGGCAATGTCCTTGGTAAGCCAGGAAATCATCCATCCCATTACCGGGGAGGTAAATAAATCTGTAAATATACTCAAGGACACAACCTTTATGACGGTCATATTGAATGACATTGTCAAAGGTGAATACTACGGCAGGATTAAATACAAAAGAAACGAAATAATCGAAAACACCGACACACACTCTAAACGCCTGAAAGTATTATATGCTTGGTTGCGCAAAAACCAACGCAGGATTATCGCCTATTCCGACGATTTCTTTGCTAATATCAGCAAAGTACTTGACAATTACCTCCTACATCCTGATTATCACAAAGAATTCCAAGAAAATGCAGAAACATACCAAGAAGTATGGAAGCAATACAAATACTTGCAACAGGCAAGAAAGGTCAAGCTCTTGGAAGACATTCGCAAAAGGAAATACAAGAGACAAAAAAGCAATCACTTACATATACTAAAATATACTACCCAAATCATCCAGGAGTTAAAATTAGAAATCGATTGTTATTTCGACATATTGCTAGAACATGCCATTTATGCAGGGGAAACGATCTTGCACAACCGTTATGTAATCAAAAAATATATTGAACCTCCAAAAGACAACCTGACAAATTACGGCCAAAAGGTCCGCTCGGCATATATAGAGCTCGAGAGGACCCTGAATGAATTAAAGGCTAGAAAAAATTCCTGGAGCTATCAGGAATCAAACAATGATTTTGATTCCACCGAAATGCTTCAATAGGAGGGTTATTATGTATTGCTTGAAATGTAAATATACAAGCTTTGATCATTTTGAAATGTGCCCCAAATGCGGCAGCAACTGGGAAGAAACAAAAAAGGCCCTGAACCTGGATTGGGTACCAGCTCCAGCCTACGCGGAAGAAGTTTCTGAAACCCCGGTTGCCCGGAGCACCGAAACACAATCTCTCCAACAGGAAGAAGTGGAAATCCAACCGCATCATTATGAATTTGCAAATTCAGAAGAATCTGAGGATGAAGGATCTTCCCTGGAAGAGATTGAATATCCTGAAATTGATTTTGAAGAGCCCTCTGAAGAAATATCGCATCCAGATCTGGAACAATTGCTGGATTCTTATTCCATGGAAAGTGCTCCTGAAATAAACTTTGAAGAAGGATCCACCGACAAAACCGAGGATTCAGGTATCGAGGAATCAGGTGAAGAACTCGAACTATTGGATGACGATCTGGATCTGGATATACAAGAAGATCTTGACCTAGAAGAAACCGATACTGATGTAGATAGAGGAACAGGACAAGGATCCACGTCAGACAGTCAAAATAAAGACTCCCAGAGAGGGGATGAAGAAATAGATATCTCTTCCATCTTGGATGATTCGGAAGATGAAGATTCTGACAAAAACAAGACATAATTTCGGGAAGATATTTTGACCACACACACACCATTGGCAGAACTTATTCGACCCCAGGATCTTTCGGAGTTCGTGGGCCAAGATCATATTAAAAACCGTATAAAAAGCTTGATCCAGGGCAATAAATTGCCCAGTATACTTTTTTTCGGTCCTCCCGGATGCGGAAAATCCACACTGGCCCTTTTGATGGCAAAAACTCACTCCCAAAACTTTTTAAGATTGAGTGCACCTGAAAGCAATGTTTCCGAACTGCGCAAAAACATGGACAACATAGACATATTGATCCTGGATGAAATCCACAGATTCTCCAAGACGCAACAAGACTTTTTTCTGCCCCATCTGGAAGCCGGCAACTTCATATTAATAGCAACCACAACTGAAAACCCCTCTTTTAGCGTAACAAAACAACTCCTCTCCCGCATGCATGTACTTAAACTGCGCCCCCTGCTTGCAGAACAACTGCAAATACTGGGAAAAAAAGCCCAGGAAAAGACCGGGCTGCAAATACCCTCAAAGAGTCTGCAAATTCTGGTAAATTTCAGCCAGGGAGATGCCAGGAACTTGCTGAATTTATTGGAATACTGCGGGGAATTGTCTGAAGATGAACTACAACCGGATCAATTGAAGGAGCATCTGCCGGAAATCATCCAAAAAAGCGACCGGGACGGAGATTTCCACTATGAAATGACTTCCGCCTTGATAAAATCCATAAGGGGAAGTGACCCGGATGCTGCACTATACTACTTGGCTGGTCTGTTGGAAGGAGGAGAGGACCCCAGATTCATTTGCAGAAGGCTTATACTGTCCGCATCCGAAGATGTGGGATTGGCTGATCCCCAAGCCCTTAGTATGGCAGTGTCCTGCTATCAAGCAATAGACGTAACCGGTATGCCGGAGGGATTCATCCCATTGGCGGAAACTGTGACATATCTTGCCCTGGCACCTAAAAGCAACTCCACATATGCTGCTTATCTAGCGGCACAAAAAGAAATCAAACAAAACGGGATTCAATCCGTGCCTCTTCACCTCAGGAACCCTTCCTCCACCTTGCAAAAAGAATGGGGTTACGGACAGGGGTATCTTTATCCGCATGTATATCCCGAAGCATGGGTGGAACAGGATTATCTGCCGGAGGGGTTAACAAACCGCAAGTTTTATCAATCCAAGGATCAGGGACAGGAGCCCAGATTAAACCTGTGGTTGCGCAAGAAATTAAAAAACTGGAAAAAATAAGGGCATATTAAAAGGCTTGCAACTTCAACCTTTGTCTATTGGTTAAGTTTGTTCAGCATTTTCTTGGCCAATCCGTATTCCGGACTGATCTTCAAGGCCTCATTGAAGTACTTTGCCGCCTCCTCTTTTTCCTTGCAGTATACGAATATTATCCCGATATTGTAACAGACCACCTCACTGGTTTTGTAAAAAGCTGGATATATTTCCAATAGTTTGGTGATTTGCTCTTTAGATTGGTCTACGTAACCGGCCTCTAAATATGCCATGGCCAAATTGTAAATCAATCTGCTATTGTCAGGAGCGAGGTTCAGGGCCTTGTTGTACTCCTTTATCGCTTGCTCCGGCTTTTTTTGTTGACGCAGGCATATAGCCAAACGATTCACTGTTTCCACATCTCCCAAATCTAGCTGATCACCCTTTATCTGTAGAGCTTTTCTATAATATTGCTCTGCAAATGCATTGTCCAGGGGCATAACTGCTTCAGCTATCTGCAGTGACTGACTGCCTAGAATGTCTTTTACTTGCCTCCCTACAATGCTTAAAGCCTCGTCAAAATATTTTTTTCCGGCTTCTTTCTCTTGCATTTTAACATGCAGAGATCCTATTTCCACCTTGCGGTCCAAATTCAGGGGACTTATATGGTCCAATTTTTCCAAAAACTGCAGCCTCTCCTTGTCCCAGCCCAACTCTGCATAGTATTGAATCAATTTCTTCAAGGGCTCCAGATACAAACTGGAGTTTTGATGGGCCTTGTTATATTCCGCGATTGCTTGATCTTGAAATCCCTGTTCCCTGAAAATATCACCTCTTGTCATAAATGCGGAGGCACTGTTGGGTTTTATTTTCAAGACTTCGTCACATTTTTCCAGGGCCCTGTCATATTGCTTGTTTTCCATCAAACTCCTGGCCCTGTCCAAGTGTTCACCTATCTTGCTTTGAGGACGAAGCGTAAAGGCTATTTTTTCCAGCAAAGTATTTCTGTTAAAAGGCTTAGTAATAAAATTTTCCACTCCCAGTTCGTAAAAACGCACTAAAGCAGCACTCTCTACTTCATCTGTAAGTAAAACTATATATATATTCTTATACTTCTCCTTGATCTTGCTAAGAAAATCCACCGTGGAATATCCGTTGTAGATACGTTCCACAAAAATAAACACCTCTTGTTCAATGACTTCCCTGTTCCTTAAATAATTTTCAACCTCGGCCTGTGAATTGAGATTCAGTATACAATTTTGCTGTACACCCAGATTGCTTTTAATTAAACCGGCAAGTGTATTTATAATATTGTTATCCTGGGAATAGGTAATAAAGATTCCATTATTCTTTATAAATTCCAGGATAGCTTCTTGATATCTGCCAAATTTCAAACTGGAACCGTCGGACATAAAAACAATTACCAACCCGGACAAATTAAGATTATTTTATACAAAACCCATATTAGCAAATTCTTTAAAAAAAACAAACAAAACAAGCTAATAGTGTCAGTATTTGCTAGTACCTCCAAATCGACTTGAATTCAACAGTGTTATGGGGACAACATGCCAGGTCAAATCTAGTCCAGATTGGAACAAATCAGATCGCTGAGCTCACTACAGCCCACAAGGCTTGAACCCTGGATCTGTCTTGCCAGATCTCCGGTGACTTTCTTGGATAATATCGTCTTTTCAATCGCCTGGTGAATATTTGTCGAGGCCTTGTACCATCCCAAATGATCCAGCATCATTGCTCCGGAAAGTATTAGGCTGCAGGGATTCGCACTGTCTGTACCTGCTCTTTTGGGAACAGTCCCGTGGGTTGCTTCAAAAACTGCCAAATCGTCACCTATATTAGCTCCCGGAGCAATACCCAAACCACCGACCTGGGCAGCAAGGGCATCAGATATATAGTCCCCGTTCAGATTAGTAGTAGCTATTACACTGTACTCGTCAGGACGAGTCAAAATCTGCTGAAACATGTTGTCCGCTATGCGATCGTTAACCAGAATACCATTTCCTGAGTTTGCAGCATCTTCATCAAAATGGCAGTAAGAACCGAATTCGTCCCTCGCCACCTCGTAGCCCCAATTCATAAAGGCACCTTCGGTGAATTTCATAATATTCCCCTTGTGTACAAGGGTGGTACTTGGTTTTGAGTGTTCTATCGCATAGTTTAGTGCTTTGCGAACCAATCTCTTGGAGCCGTTTTCAGTTATGGGCTTTATTCCCACCCCACTGGCGGGATCGATTTCTGAATGCAATTCTTCCCGAATATAGGAAATAAGCTTTTTTGCTTCAGGACTCTCGGCTTCCCACTCTATTCCTGCATAGACATCCTCTGTATTCTCCCTGAAAACTACCATGTCGACTTTCTCAGGATTCTTGACCGGAGATTGGATTCCGGGAAAATACCTTACAGGCCGAATACAGGCGTACAGATCGAATATTTGTCTAAGGGCAACATTCAAGCTCCTGAATCCCGCACCTACCGGAGTAGTCAGAGGTCCTTTCAATACATTATTGGCTTTTTTTTCCAAAACCCGTAAGGACTCTTGGGGTAAATATTCCCCTTTCTCTTGATATGCCTTTTCACCTGCAAACACTTCTTTCCATTCCAAAGAATTTTCACCTGAGTATGTCTTTTTTACTGCCTCATCCAGAACCTTTCTGGCTGCAGTATTCACTTCCGGACCAATTCCGTCTCCATCAATGTAATATACGATTTCTTTGCCCATATTTGCTCCTTTATATATAAACTTGAACTTTGAGTTGATCTAAACAATAAAACAGTTATAATTTAGCCCCAATTTGCAGTCAACTTTTAACCTGATTTTTGATCCCGGCTGATTTGTTTTTATTTGTCAACCGTTTAATGTCCTATGCTCACGGTTATCTCATATAAATTCAATTTTGGAGTAAAGAGACTTTTATCAAACAACCATTAGCAACCCGGAATTTTAAACCGTGAATAGAGAACTATAAAGGTAAAAATTATGCATAACCAACACAGCGCAACAATCATTTCTGAAATAATTTCCACTTTGCAGGATAAAGCTAAACTTGTTCGGGAAATAGAAGACCGCGCTCAAGAAGCCCTTGAGAAGGATGAGCCGGTGAATCAATACAACGATATACTTTTTGAAAAGGCAGAATTATTGCATCAACTCCCGGATTTTGTCTCATCCCAAATTGAGAATCTACCCGAGGATTTACAGAATGAACTTCAAACCAGGCTGGAGAGATTCGCAAGCAGTGCTGAACAGGCCATGGAGGTGAACAGTCCATTCTTCATGAAAATGCTGCTTTATCCTGAAGACTATCAAGAAGGAAAAAACAATGATCTGGAAGAGTTAATCCAATATTTGGTTCAACTCCAGAATCAATAAAAGACATGCGAAATATAAGCGGTCAAGATCTCGTGTGATTCTTTCACCAATCGATTATTCGACACCTTGATCCAATGCTATAGAGCCGGATTATCTTACTATTATCAGAAAAAAAGCCCCTTCCCTTGTATCCAAAGCAAAGAGCATTTTCTCTTGCCTTTCGATAACTTCGGGAAGAGGCTTTTAATTCAGATATTATGTAGTTCTTGAACGAAAACTCACCCATCTACATCAAAGCTGCAAAGTTCTGAAATCCTCTTGTATTAATATACACTGCGATTTCAAAACTTCTTGCTCCTCGTATCTGATCAAGTTTACGTCCAATCACTGTTTTCGGTCAGGCTCCAGGTAGTACTTATTACAACTCGAGCCAGGAATCGGAATACAAAGCATGCCCCATCAAAACCTTGGCTGTCTTTACATAATCAGCCATTTCCTGGGACAGCTCATTTACATCCGGTATATCCCCGTCCATCACCTTGTAGATGATTTCATGAATATCAGGCCGTTGTCCTTTGGCTATCTGGGTCATCTTCTCGTCCCTGGGATCGGTGATAATGGATTGCATACCCGATCTCTCCAGCATAACAGCATAGGTCTGATTCAAGATGGGCCTCAAGTGGTCCGGAGGCCCGTTGGATACATTGGACAAGCCGCAAGTACTCCTTGCACCCGGGGCAATATCCTGCAGCATATCGTAGAACCTAAGCAACATGGGAGCGTGGTCCTGCTGAACATTTACCGGGGTAACGATCCCGTCCACCCAGATCTTTTCATTGGATATACCCATTTCATTGGCAACAGTGAGTAGTTCCACGCATAGCGCAGCCCTTTCGTTCTCGTCCCTGGGAAGTCCATCTGGTCCCCACATCAGTGCAACAAAATCGGCATTGTATTCAGCTGCCATGGGAAGCATCTTTTCATAGATTTCCGGCCTGCACATGATGGAATTGATTATCGGGGTCTTTTTGCAGACCTTTAAGCCTTCTTCAATCGCTTCCACATTGGAAGTATCCAACAGCAGGGGCAAGTCGGTTACTTCCTGCACTGTTTCAACTACCCAGGGCATAAGTTCCTTACCGGTTTTCTTGGCCGGACCCAGATTGATATCGATATAGTCCATACCCTGGTCTTCCTGAAACTTGGCTTCCTCCTTGATGGGGTCAGGATCCTTTTCCTTGAAGGCACGTCCGATCTTGGTGCCCATTACATTCAGGCTTTCACCGAAACATAGCATTGTCATAGGCATTAACCTCTCTATTTAAATATTTATAATTCAGTTCCACTGTTAAATAACTAGGATCCGATCTATTGACTCACTTTCTCCTTGAGGAAAGAAGGCAAATGGGCTGCTTCTCTGGGCCCAACGGTTATGGTCCATTCAGGCAACTCTTCTTCTATCTCGCCCTTGATGGCTGCGACATAACCAGGAATTATCAATTCCCTGGTATTCACCTTGTTTTCTATTCCACTCTTCTTAACAAACATACCCACATCATCTCCGGCAAAATTGCCAGCAGCCCAGGCAGTCAAAACTGACAATCCTTCGGAATCCTTGATCATCAGCCAACAGGGTACCTTACTGCCTTCTATCTCGCCGTTAACAATAAAGTAGGTAAGGGCAAAGTTGGTAGTAACCAGTACAGGCGAATTTTCGTCAGGTTTACCCACTTCGTAGATACCTTCCTGAACTGTCATCGGTCTCTGAGGATCAGTGTAGATATTCAATCTCTCCAGGAGCAAAGAAAAGAGCATCTCGGAAGTAAAGTCGGAGAAAACTATCATGGAAGCGTATTTGGCTATTAATTGAGATCCTAGCAATGCTTCCATATCCAAGTTGGATGCCATTTCGCACGGGAAAGTGATCGTAGGAAAGCCGAAGGACTTGTTTTTATCCCTGAGTGCCGCCCTTCTTATACCAATTTGGTCTTCGTACAACTGCTTTACATCCCTGGAACCGGTATCTATAACCAAGTCCTTATGCCCCATTTCCATCAATTTATCTGTCAATTCAGGAACTTGATCTATCGATTCAGCCTTGACTGCCAAGGGGAGTTCGTTATCCTTTGCCAATTGACCAAAGTCCTCTACATTGTCCTTGGTAGCTGCATACATCAAGGGGCGTTTGAACTTGGTCGCCTCGATACCTGCCTGCATCACATCCTTGTTTTCAGTCATCAATACTACGTTGAATTCGGAATTTTCCGCGATATATTTTGCGACCTTGGCAAAAGCATCCTTGTCTTGATTCACATCCTTGACTGCCACGAATTCTGGCCTGAGATTAAATCCAACCCTATCAAACTGGAAGGCATTCCAGATTGTCAATTTATTCTGCAGTTCATCTTCAGCAATATCGGAATTTACAACAGCTGCAAAGGCCGGCTCGTTGAAGAAGGTCTTTTCGTGCCTAAATTCAACAGTCTCACCGCCCAGGGTTTTGGCCCTTACACCTTTTCCCACTTTTACTGGTCTGATTGGAGGGGCTGAAGCCTCAGCCAACTTTTCCCTGGCTTCGTCGGAAACATATGGACAACTATCCAATTCAGCCTTCCCGGCTGCGAGGTTCATAGCAAATGCCAGACATGTTGCCGCCCCGCATTCTTTGCAATTGGTCTGCGGTAGCATTTTAAAAATTTGAATTCCTGTTAAACCCATATTCCACTCCTTTTGCTATATTCGCATTTTGCGATTGATTCACTAAAATTCACAACTCTGCTTGCCACGATAAATAAGGGGTGGATTCTAAAATCCACCCCTTTTATCATCTTATCCGCCCATTATCGGATCCAGATCAAGTGCAGGATGCTTCTTTTCCTTCAAAAAGGGCATGATTTCGTCTTCCGTGGTTCCAACCGTCTCGTCGGCAATACGGTCATATAGATCCGGATATCCGAGTTCCTCTGCCCTCTTGTCCAATCTGTCCTTGATCTCTTCCTTCAAGGCCTTGGGCATCCAAACTATTCTGAGTAATCCGCCTTCATCCATATCCTTGGGTCCGTCTCCCCGGATGAACTTCCTCTGGGTAATATTGAACTTGGAGTGTCCGACAAAACCCGGTGTGGAAGCACCGCCTCCGACTGTTCCAGCCAGGGTTGTAAACTTCATTCCGCAGGGAGTATCGCCTTGATAGTCCCTGTGTACAGTCATAACACCGTTGCAAGTGGGAAGAACCGAGGCTACGCATTCGCAGCAGCCGCAGGTAGTCATGGGATCTATAACTATGGAATAGAAGTTGTAGTGATCTATTCCACCCTTGGATGCCTTGTATACGAAGTCGTTAACTCCCTTCCACTGTCCGTTTCTCTCGTCCAGGCATTCGCCTTTCTCAATGGGCTGGTTCGGGCCGGTGGGATTGATCTCGTAAGATGCCTTGCAGTCCATCCAGTTGTATGCGCCGCAAAGTCCTGTCCTTTCAGGACTCACGGAACAAACGTGGTTTGGAGCAAAGGACTGGCAGAGTGTGCAGGAATAGTATACCTCCACATCCTCGTCCCGCATATTTTCCACACGCTCGTCCCTGTACTTGTATTCAGCCCTTGCGTTCTCAGTGAGTTTGTCCACATCTTCCTTTTTGGTATACAGGGTTACCTGAACCTTATCCAATATCTTCCCAAAGTCCTGATGGAACTTGGCATGCAGCACTACACCTATGTCTCTGAGGGTAAATCCTTTCTCTACTGCCTGCTTGCCCACTCGAACCCAGGAAATGTCCCTCTGTCCGATGTGCATAACTCCCTGGATATAGTTAACCAAGTGGTGAATTTGCCTCTCCAGGATAGGTTCAAAATCGGACTGGAATTCCCTGCCTGCTACCTGGACATAGAATCCCAGGGGCAATGTCTCACCTTCATTGATATCACCCAAATCCGGGCCTTCAACAATAATATTACCATCTTCAATCTGATTCATATCAGCCTGTTTGACCAACTCTGTGCACTGTGTCTTTCCGCCACCCATCTGTGCGAAAAGGTCCGCCTTCCTGATCCGCTCGCCTTCATATGCCGGACCGAAGGAACAGGGGATATCAATCGATGTAACGGTAACTTTCAGTCCCCTGGTCTCGATGGACTTTTGCACCATTTCCTCGTGGGGGATATTGGACACCACGTGCTCGTAAGTGCAGATACCGGTGGGCAGGATTTCCGGAATATCGGTATCAGCAATGGTCGGGAATCCCCAGTTGACTGCTCCTGCAGCGGCTGCGGCCCATTCTGCGTTTACTTCGCCCAGTGCATTCACAAAGGCAAAAATACGGTTCTTGTTGTAAAGCAGATTGTTTTTGTAGTCACCTGGCTCGATGCCACCAAAAGCCATGGCTGCCCTGTTGGCGAATCCCAGGGCGAATATTGCAGCGGATATATCCGGGCCGAACGGAATAATCCTGGTATTCCATCCGATCTGTACCCCGGCTTGCCTCAGCTGCTCTGCACAGGTAGTACCGTTCTGGTTGGCAGCCAAAAATACGTAGATCCCTTTCTCCTGGTAATCCTCTATGATCATCCTGGCGGTTTCAGGATCTGGTGCTGCTCCAACTATTGCCGCAAACCCGGGTGCAGAACCATCCACGAACTCGACCCCGCGTTTCCTCATAATCACATCGTCTGCAGCTCCCAGCCAAATCTTGTCATTATCTTCGTCTATTTCTTCTGCGCTTGGAAGATAAAAATCCGGATAATTAAGATAATTCAGGGCCTCCTGGAGCTCGAACGCGAACAACGTGGCCATCCCTGCATCCAGCAATGGACCCAAATAGGGCAAATGGTTCTTGCCTTTCACATGCGGGGGTAGAAGGCTCTTGGCATACTCCAATGGAGTCTTCATATCTTCCAGTGTTTGAACTTTAACTCCGGTAAGGGAATATATAACTGGCAAATAATAAGCAGTATTGGGGAATCCAACTTCAGTACTCGCCTTATATGTTTCCAAAGCACGTCGGTACTGCCCTTCCAATTTGGAAACCACGTTATAACCGCCTTGTATAGCGGCAAATGCTACTAATTTCGACATAGTGTCCTCCTTTTTGAGGAAATTTATTACTTAATAATTACTATATTTATTCTTCCAAAGCACGCCTGTCCTCCATGGACATGAGCACTCTTTCCCTTTGCTTGTCAATGCCCAATTCATGTCTTTTCTTGTTTATATGATCGATCATCTTGTGGGCGTGTTGAATCGGATCTGCTTCACAGTCCCACATGCCACCGTATAAGTTCTCCAATTCATTATACAAATGATCTTGAAATACAGGTGCCCCGGTAACCGGCAAATGATAGCCAAATACCGTGTATACACCGGATGCGACAAAATAGTGCCCAATACTGATGGCCTTTTCACTCATCCACTCCGGCGCACTTCCTGCAACCGGCAATTCACTTATATCAGCACCCAATCCGCCGGCATTTACCACTTCTGTAGCTGCCAAGAGTATCCTGCTGTTGTCCACGCAGGAACCAAGATGCAGCACCGGGGGAATGCCCACAGTTTCACATACTTCTGCCAGGCCTTCACCAGCAAACACAGCTGCATTTTCCGGAGTCAAAAGGCCTTCCATTCCGCAGGCTATAGCGTTACATCCCGTGGTCAGAACCAAAACATTATGTTTTACCAATTCCTTTACCACTTTGATATGGGCATCGTTGTGTTTGGTCCTTGCGTTGTTGCAACCTACCACTCCTGCTACACCGCGTATTCTGCCGTTTATAATATTATCGTTCAAGGTAAAGTAATCACCTCGAAAAGTCCCACCCAACTGATATTGAATGGATTCCACTCCAAAACCAGCGACCTGGGATGCCTTTTGCCTGGGTATCATTACTTCGGATTTACGGTTCTCGTAATTGTCTATTGCCAATTTAACCAGTTTCTTGGCGTCCTCCCAGCCGTGGTGATCGTCAAATTCCATGTGGATCACGTTTTCCTGTTCCATCTTGGCAATGGGATGAGTGGTAACCACCTTGGTGTGGAAGCACTTGGCAACCTCGGCTATGTTTTGGAAAATGCACTGAATATCCACTACCATTGCATCGCAGGCACCGGTTATTATTGCCAGTTCCTGTTGCAGGAATGTACCTGCGGTGGGAATGCCGTGTCTTTGCAATATCTCGTTGGCTGTACAGCATATTCCGCCCAACTGGATGCCTTTGGCCCCCTTGGACTTGGCGTACTCGATCATTTCATCGGATTGGGCAGCTGCAACCACCATCTCGGAAAGGACTGGTTCGTGGCCGTGTACGATCAGATTTACATGATCCTCTTTCATTACACCCAGATTTGCCTCGGATTGTACAGGTGAAGGCATACCGAAAAGGATATCCTGCAGATCGGTTGCCAGCATGGATCCTCCCCAGCCGTCTGCAATAGCCGCCCTGGTTCCCTGTTCCATTAGATGCCTGTAATCCTGGTCCACACCAATATGAGTCCTGTGCATTATTTCCACGATTTCCCGGTCAATATTCCTGGGAGTTACACCCATCTTCTTCCACTTGTCGTAGAGGGGTTTGGGAGCCCTGCGCAGGTAATAAAGTTCTCCTTCTGCCTTGCCCCATTCGTTCAATGCCTTGATTCCTACTTCTTCAGCGATCTCGTATATATCACGGTCCTTTATTTCCCCGTTTTCTTCTACTGTCATGGGAACATTGAACCAGTATGCAACATCCAGCAATTTGTGTACGTCCTTGATCTCGTAATCCTGGATTTCCTTCCTGGCTGCTGCCAGGAATATTTCAGCCACCGAGCGTCCGTGATCTGAGTGAGCAGCTGCACCACCGGCAATCATCCGGATAAAGTTTCTTGCACAGATGGTATTGGCAGTAGCACCACAAACACCTTTCCTATTGTCATTGTCCTTGGTTATCCCCTTGGTTAAGGGAAGCCTGCAGGGACCCATGGCACAATTCTTACAGCATATACCTTGCAGCCCAATGTTACACGGTTTTAAACTTTCCGCTCTGTCAAAAGCGGTGTCGATATTTAGCTCTTGGGCTCTTTGCTGCAATTGTTGAGTAGCCGGATCTATAGAAACATCTTTGGGATCTAGCTTTTTCTTTTCCTCTTTTGCTGCTGCTTTTTTTTCCTTGTTTTCTTCTGCCATTTCAATTCTCCTTTGAGCACTATTGATATTATCAATTAACTTAAATTTCCAACAAATATATAAACAGAATACTTATTACTGCACCCGGTTAAACTGTCTTGTCCTATCCAGCAATTTCTCCAGTGAACCTTTTTGTTCTTGTGCAGGTGTCTTGGTATGTTGGAGCTGTGCTTCCATTTCCTGCATCTTTTTCTCTAGTTGCTTATCCCTTTCCTGTTTGCGTTTCTCCCTCAGCTTTTGCTCTTCAGCTTCCAACTTGGCTGCTTCTTCTTTTTGCCATTTTTTCATCTCAGCAAACGGATCGCTTTGTTTTTGTTTCTTCTCACCCTTTTCCTGGGCAGATTTCTCTTCCGCCTTTTCTTTCTCCGCACTCTCTTCCTGTTTCATTCCCTTGACTACTTCCTGCACTGTATCTTTAATCAAGGATTTGAGTTCATTTGCATCAAGGCCTACACCGCTTCCTGCTGCTGCCTCCTGCTTGGGTGCCTCTTTTGCAGCCTCCTGTGCAGGTGCAGGTTCTGCCTGCGGTTTTGCTTCCTCTTTGGCCTCTTCCTTGGGTTTTTCCTGGGCAGGTTGAGCTTCTGCCTTGGCTTCCTCCTTGGGCTGCTCAGCAGCCTTGGGCTCTTCAGCCTTGGCTTCTTCCTTCTTGGGTTCTTCTTTCTTTTTCTCCTCTTCAATGGAGAGATCCATTTCCGGAGACCAGGCTTTGTAATCAATCTCAGCCTCTGGCAACGCCTTTTGGATCGGCTTGACGTCCTGGGCTTGACCGCCTTCTGTCAAAAGATCGGTATAGGATCTCACCATGCGAATTGCTTCCGGATGGCGCATAACCAGAATGTTGGAACCAGCCATCAGATAGTTGACAGCTGCCACTGCTTCCATCATGATGCCGCGCCTTTCCGGATCTCCCAACCTGGGATTCTCCTCCACGGGTTCATTGGCTTCCTTGCAGCGCCAGACCTCGTTGGCCAGGTTATTGATTATGGGCAATTGCAGCTTGTCATCGCCAAAAGCCAAAGCCGCAAGTTTGATCCTTTCCATAACAGAATAGGAGTACTCCATTCCGTAGCCCAAACCGCCGGTGGTGGGATCAATTACGATCTTGTCCAGTGTAAGGCCCAAATTCTCCAACAGAATATTGACCTGTTTGGCGAGGTTAACGTCAATTGGGGAGGAGGCAATCGCAGTATGGCCGTAGCCCATTACTGCTGCACCTATGGACTTGTGGTTGGCATCCTCGATCGGACCTATAAGCAGATTCTCACCGTCGCATTCTTCAGCTATCTTTTTGAGTACTTCCGCGTCCTTGTCCACATTAGCGGTGCCCCATACCGCAATGGGTACATCCACCGCTCCCACGACATTCTTTACAGTGGCAACCGCATCTGCGGGGCTCGCGTTATCATCGTTGGGATCGGTACTTTTTAACTGTATCACGATCATGTCCGCCCCGTATTCCTCTACACATTTCTTTGCCCAAGCTGCGGGATCCGAAAGGCAATCCTTGAAAGGTTCCTTTGCGGCCTCGGGCCACTCCTGAGGCTCTTTATCCCAGATTTCCATGGCAATCTTGGGCTTATTGGGAAGTTCACCTTCAAAGGAATAAAACGGCAGGGAAGTTTCGCCACCAACTTTTATGGCGTTGTTTCCTTTTCCCAGCGTAATTTCCTTAATACTACCGCTATAACTTTCTTTTACCATTTCAAAACCCATATCCACTCCTTATTGCTTTAATTTTGAAATTATATCCCGCTGCATTCCGCCAAACCCTTCAAACCCGTTTTTTTCGGCTGTATCAAAACGTGTATTCAAGGCTTTTTCAACTTCCTGATACCAAAACTGTTTTTTTGAGTACTCTTGAAATATTGTTACCGCTTTATTGTTTAATCCCCAATAAATCGAATTCAAGCAATAAAGCTTTGTTTTCCGATCCAACAATTACCCAAAATGTCGATAAATTAATCTTTGATATCTGTAAATTTTTCTTTTGTCAACACAACAAAACTCCCTGTATTAAGGGAATTTGATTATTCCAAAACAACCGCCCTCATTTCCTGCACACGTTGACTAACCCTGGGAAACTTGTCCACATCTGTATGGGGGAGAAACAAGGAAGCTACATAGTTATCCATATAGGATGTGGTTTCAGACAACTCAAAATTGGTCATTTTTTTGGTTACCTCGGTCACGTCCTTTCTTAAATGATTGTTCAAGGAACTCATTTTTGCTCCCATCAGTGAACCATTGCCTACATAAGTGATTTTTTCCGGATCCATCTCCGGGAGCAAACCTATGGTAATAGCCTTTTCCAGGTCAATATAGCTTCCGAATCCGCCAGCTATGATTATTCGCTCCAGATCATCCAGGGACAGCCCTATTTCGTTCATTAATGTCATACATCCGCTATAGATAGCACCCTTGGCACGCATCAAATTATCTATATCCGGCTCTTGCAGAGTAACATCCCTGTCTATTCCGGCTTCCTCCTTCCAGGCCAGGACGTATTCGCAAATGCCATCGTTTTCCCGGAGCCTGGGAGTATTGAATTGCATATTGAATTTTCCCTGGTGATTTACTATTCCCATTTCGAACATTACTGCCACCATGGTGATCAGACCGGAACCGCAAATCCCGATGGGCTTTGCCCCTCCTATTGTCAAAATCATGGGTTCCAGTGTACCCGGGTCTATGGAAAAATCCTCGATTGCTCCTTTCTCAGCTTTTACCCCGAATTTCATCCCCCCGCCTTCAAAGGCAGGTCCTGCTGAACAGGCTGCACAGGCCATCCAGTCCTTGTTTCCGATAACCACTTCCGCATTTGTCCCTATATCCAGATACAGGGTGATCTCTTGTGCAGAATACATCAACGAGCCCATCACACCGGCGACCACATCCCCGCCGACGAAACTGGATATGGAGGGATAGACATAGGCCATAACGTGTCTACCCACGTCTATACCCAGATCCTGGGCCTTGAACGGTGGAAAGAATGTACAGGAAGGCACATAGGGAGGGCGTCTTATGTATCTTGGATTCAATTTCAGCAAGAGTTGAGTCATGGTGGTATTGCCGGCTATAGTGACGGTGGAAAGATCGTCGAAATCTATTCCGGCCATATCCCTTATTTTGGACAGGAGATTGTTGATAGTTTTAAGCACCATATTATTCAATTCTTCCAACCCGTCCCCTTTTTCAGCGTAAACAATCCTGGTAATAATGTCCTCTCCGTAACTGATCTGGGAATTGAAATCCCCGTACTCGGACAGGACTTCCCCGGAGTTCAGGTCCAGTATCTGGGCATACACGGTTGTAGTACCCACATCCAATGCCACTGCATAATTGCGGGTGGTGGTATCTCCGGGCTGGACATTTATGATACCGGTCTTTCCGGTTTCCCTAACCGGCCTGGCCAGGGTGGCGGTGACCTTGAAATCCTGTTTTCGCATAACATCGGTTATCTTGCGAAGTACGCTTAAATGCACCTCCATTTGGTGCTCGTTGTGTTTTAATTTCAAAAAGTTTATCAACCTGGTCACATCGGAAAAATTGTCCTCCTTGCCCGGAGGAGGAAGTTCCAGGTACTTCTCTTCCACCGGTGGAATAAACATTCCCTTTTCCTTGAAATCTTCCAGATCCACCTGTTGGATCTTGGCGGTCCTCCTCGGGCTCGCCGGCATATTTAGGACACTGGCATCGATCTCGGACTCAATTGGCACGCGAACTTGTATATCGCTCTTGACAAGGGACAAACACGCCAATCTGTATCCCTCGTCCACATCTTCCTGGGTCAAATTCTCATTAATACCACCCTCCACTTCACCCTGTTCTATCTTTACCCTGCATTTACCGCATACCCCATTTCCACCACAGGATGCGTTTATGTGAACTCCGGCTCCCATGGCCGCCCTTATTACCGTGGTTCCTTCCTCTACTGAAATCTCCCTGTTGTGCGGAAAGAACTTTACTGTATACATATTCATAAAAACCTCCTAAAAACTATTTTAAAAATTGAGGTTCAACTTGCAAGGAGCAAGGTACAAAATCCCGGTTTGTTGAACTTCGCGCATGAACGACAAAATTGGATTTCTGGTATCAAATATCCCCCTTGGGCCAATTGACAATTTAAGCAAATGTCGTACCAAAACAATTTATTACCAGTTCAGCTTTCAAACTGATCATAACATACTCAAATTACTAATCTATTTTTTTGATCAACAAATTGGAATCCCAAGCTGTAAGATCTTGAAGTAAACATAGATTTACATCATGATATTTACAAATGTAAACACAAGAATACAACACAAATAAGCAAATAATGAGTTTATCTTGTTGTAGTATCCAAAAACCCTTCAACCGCAATCGATGAAACATTGAAAGAATATGAAGTTAAATTTTTCTAGTGTGTTGTCATACTTTAAATGTCGATCAGAATAAGCACGTTAATTGCAATTCTGTCATCCCGGACCCCGTATCGGGGTACGGGGCAGGCTTTAATCCGGGATCCAGTCTTTTTTCTGTTTTTCTGGATTCCGGCCTTCGCCGGAATGACATTAGTGTAAAAGCGACAAATTATGTGTGACAAAGCACAAGTATATTGATGGAAACCTGGACTTGTCTGTATGGGGTAAAAATTTGGCCGCACTGAAAGCATTCATAAATTCCTGATTCACGTTCAACTCCAAGTAGGTGATCTTGTCCTTGACTTCAAACACTTCTTGTACAACTTCCGGATACTGCAGGCTCATAGTTGCCCCCTCCAGGGAACTGTTTCCCAGTGAGGTGTAGCAATCCAAGGGGATATCAGGAAGCATACCGATAGTAATAGCGGATTTGGGATCTATATAATTGCCGAATGTACCCCCTACATAAAACACGCTGATATCCTGGAAAGTTACCCCTACACTTCCCACCAATGTCTCCAGAATAGTAAACATTGCAGCCTTGGACCTGATCAGGCTGTCTATCTCGGGTTGTCCTATCAAGAGTTCCTCGCCGGTTGCAGATTTTTCTGCCGGCACCAGGATCAAATAAATTATGTCCTCTATTTCCCTGAATGTATCAGGTTGCTTCGCAGGTACGAACTTCCCCCTGAAGTCCAGCAATCCGGCCTTGAAAAGCTGTGCAGTCAAGTCGATCATAGCTGAACCGCAAATTCCCACAGGAGGCAAATCTTCTATGGTATGCAAATCAAAGGCCAGATTCTCGGGATCTATATTCAAGGAATCGATAACACCGGGTGCAGCCTGCATGCCTATATCACTTGCACCTCCTTCCAAAGCCGGACCAGCAGCACCGGCACAAGCGATCATCCAATCCTTGTTACCCAACACTACCTCGGCATTGGTCCCGACATCCACCAAAATTGATATTTCCTCCCTTTTGTGCATCCCGGAATATACTATCCCGGAAAACAAGTCCCCTCCGAAGTAACTCCCTGTATTTGGAAAGCAAAACACCCTTGCCTGCGGAGAAAGTTGCAATCCCAGGTCTCCGGCCTTCAGCAGGTCTATTTCGTTGGCTACCGGTATATAAGGCTCGCGTATCATCCAATAAGGTTCAAAATTCAGAAAGAAATGGGTCATGGCTGTATTGCCGGCCAAGGAAACATTGGTAACATTTTGGGTACTCAATCCAATACTGTCACTCATGGAATGAATGTTCTCATTCAGGTCCCGTATCAATAAATTATGCAAGTAATCCAGGTTGGATTTTGACTGATCGCTCTTGTGTATCCTGGTCAGTATATCCTGTCCGACTTCTGTCTGAGGATTGTCAAAGGAGGATTCGAACAGTGTGTCTTTGGTTTGCAAATCCACTATGCGCAGAACGTATTTTGTGGTCCCCAGATCTATAGCTATGCCCAAGGCTCTGCAGTCGCTGCTTGAATCCACAATCGAGGTCAAAAAACATGTCCCACGGGCCTTGAAATAGGAAACCCGGATATCAAAATTGCTATTCCGCAAGATCCTTGGTAATTGCCTGACAAGTTCCAGATCCAGGGCCATCATCTCCTTGTCCGTTCCCAATGATCTGGACAGGCAGCCAAGCAGCCTGTCTTTATCCGCGGTATTGTCATCTACACTGGGTTCAGGCATGGACATTCGAATCACCCAACCGGGGGTCTCAGTATCATCATTCATAACCAGAGCTCTTTCCTTATTTAGTTTTCAGTTGTTCACTTCTTGAGCTGCTTCGCCATTACACTGTATTAGATTTTGAATCCACAGGTTATTAAATTTCTAGCTTGTACAATTGACTAACTTTTGTGTCTCAATAGAAATGTATGCCAAATATCATCGCTTATCCAGGTGGACACTATCTCGGTATCCTGTTGCAAAAGCATTTCCCGGATCTCTGCAGCACCTCTGGTCATCAAACCGGACAGTATACACCATTTTTTGTATTTAAATCCCGGATCCCGGACTATGCTCCTCATAATATCCAGATGGATATTGGCCAGCAGCAAATCGGTTTGCAGGTGCACATGCTCCTCCCCTTTGGCTTGAATGGTGAGCACGTGATCCCGGAGATTGTTCAAAACAATATTTTTCCTGGTAGTCCTGGCAGCCAGGGGATTGTTGTCAAGTGCCAAAACCTTTTCTGCACCCCACTTGGCTGCAGCCAAACTTAAAATCCCGCTTCCTGCACCGATATCCAGTGCAAAAAACACCTGCTCCCGAGCAAAAACATAATCCATGGCCTCCAGGCAGTCCCGGGTAGTTGCATGATTGCCGGTACCAAAAACCACCCCTGGATCAAAAAACACCTCTTTCCCGGAGTGCTGTTCCAGCTTATCCTGCTTATCCCATAAAGGAACCAATCTCAGGTTACCAACTTCAAAAGTCCCGATCTCTCCTCCCTGCCATTCAAAATACGGAACTTGGTACTCGTCTAGCAGGGATAGTTCGGGCTGCTCTCGCAAAATATGAGCCACACTTCCGGGCGAGGGCTGGGAGAAAAAAAGGAAGGAGTCGCCCTCTTCTTCCCAATCTCCCAAGAAATAGGGAAGGTTGGACAAATTGGATTTAAAAACCCTACCTTGAAAATAGTAAATATATAAAAACTCAGGAGGATGTATTTTATCTGGAGTATCTGTATACAGGTCGAATTGCGTGCGTGAATTCCAGTGTGATGGTAGCATTTTAGGATATAATTTTGTCAAAAAGGGCAAAAGCGGTCTGAACTGCCGGATTGTCCTCTGGCAAATCAAAAGTGGGCTTGCCTTCCAGATCGTATTCCTGGATAGTCTCGTCCTCGTAGATATAACCCAAAAGTTCCAGACCGCTGTCCCGGATAATATTCAACAACTGCTCACTTGGTTCCTGTTTTACGTTGTTCAAGATCAGGTAGATACTTTTTACTCCAATATTCAGGGACTGTGACAATTCGTTTATCCTTTGCGCTGCCTGCAGGCCCCTTCTGGAAGGATCGGCTACAATCAGCAGGCAATCTATATTACTGGTGGTCAACCTGCTGATATGCTCCATTCCGGCTTCATTATCCATTACAATATAGTCGTAGTTGGTGCTCAACTTCCCCAAAAAATCACTCAGCAAAGTGTTGGCAGCGCAGTAGCATCCCTGACCTTCGGGCTGTCCCATAACCACCAGATCCAAGTTGTCGGTTTCCTCCACCGCTTCTTCCAGCTTGGTGGCCATGAACCTGTCCTTGGTCATTCCGGAGGGGACATCCCCGTGTTTCATCTGCTCTCTTACCTCACCCAGGGTGGTTTCCACATCTATACCCAACACCTCGTTCAGGTTGTAATTTGAATCAGCATCTACCGCCAACATGGGGGTTTTGTTTTGCTTGATCAAATACTTGATCAAGAATCCGGCCAAAGTGGTCTTTCCTGTTCCTCCCTTCCCGGAAAAGGCTATCGACATGGTCATAATTATTCCATCCTTTTTTTCTATTTTACAGTTTTTTAGCCAACTTGACAGCCCTAGGCCTCAAGATAAGGCCTCAAAATTATTGATTTTAGATTGCGCTCAACCAAATCCACCCTCTTTTCTCGTAACATATTGAAATTGAACAATTTTTATTTTACAACTTCGAACTGTACAGCTAGCCAAAAGAATCCACTATACTTTTGCACAGTGAATCAATATATTCCTGATCCGGCAGATCCAGCACACTGGGCGTGTACTGCTGCTGTTTCTCCAGGGTCTCCAAGGGCGGTATACGAGCCGCCACAGGGGGCAACGCAACTTCCGTACTGGGCTCGAAATCTTCATGGGTTCTGTTTAGGACCAATCTTTGATTCTTCAGCCCAAGATCGAAAGCAAGCTCGCTGATCCTGGAGCCGGTCTGCAGACTGCGAAAACCGGGCTCGCTTACTATCACCAGCCCGTCCACGTTGCTTATAGTTCCCCTACCCAGGTGTTCCACCCCTGCTTCCAAATCCACTAACAGCCACTGAGAGGTCTTCATGGCCAGCTTCAAAAGCATGGATTTCAAAAGCGCGTTCGCGGCACAACCGCATCCACTGCCCGCACCGGCAATGGTGCCCATAATCAGTAAATGCATTCCCCTTACTTCTTTAGTAAGCTTGGGAATCAGGTCATCCACCTGAGGGTTCATATCTATGAATCCGCCGGTCCCTACTCTTTGCTCAATCAAATCCTTTTGTTGTACTAGCGGTGTGGGTACATCTTCGTCCTTCAGTCCCAGGGCAGGCCCCAAAGAGAGGGCTGTATCCGCATCCACCAACCACACGTCGTTTCCATTCCTGGCAAGATAGTCAGCCAACCAGACCGTAAGAGAAGTCTTCCCCGCTCCTCCTTTTCCAGCTATTGCCAATTTCATAAAGCCTCCGTCACCCAGCTGCGGATGTAAAAAAATAACCTGCTGATTTATTTATTATTTAATTTTGACGCCTAGATTTATTATTCAAGGTTTAAAGTTAAATAACAGATTAAAAATAGCTAATCAATGATTAAAATTTTTATATATAAAATTAATTTCAATTTTGCTTATTTTTTTTCTTGACGCAAACTTTGATCATTGTATAAAATTATACAATATGTTTAATAATTTAAACATTGTACACAAAAATGGCTCTTATAGGCATGCCAAAGTTGTACTGCAGGTATTTTGACTTCTTCCGGTTTGGACCCAGGGCTATTTTGTGCTTAACAAAATATTGTTTATTATCAACTTGTTAGATTTCAATCTGGCTTTTTGTTTGAAAAAACACATAATAATCCAGAGGCTTGAAGTTTTGCTGTTTTTCAAGACTTTGATTTTATTTTCGAATTTAGACATTCTTGATCCAGTAGGTCAAGATTGCCCGAATTTCGAATTTTAAGTTTGAACAAGAAAAAATTCATATACAAACAGCAAATTGAATTCCAGAACAAAAAAGCCATGGGTTGGGACCCGGAACAAAGGAGGCATTGTAAACAAATGAAACACAAGTTTTATCAAGGAAAATTTCTACTCCTGGCTGAAATAGAACCACCTAAAGGCAGCAACGCATCCGGGATGATCAAAGCGGCAAACAGCGTCAAGGGCAAGGTGGACGCATTTGTAATCCCGGAAATGAACAGCGCAGTCATGAGGATGAGTTCCCTGGGAGGAGCAAGTGTCCTGAACTTTCAGGGGCTTCCCTGTATAATGCAAATCTGCTGCAGGGACAGGAACAGGCTCGCCCTTCAGGCCGACCTGTTGGCTGCCAATGCCTGCGGAGTCTCGACCATACTTGCGGTTAACGGTGAGGAAGTCAAACAGGGTGATCATCCCCAAAGCCAGGAAGTATACGACCTGAATATTACTTCGCTTTTGCAAACCGTACAGACCCTGCAATCCGGCAGAGACCTTGCCGGGATCCAGCTTTCCGGATCTCCCGACTTCCTGGTGGGCTCCAGATTGAACACCACTGTAGAACAGGACACACTGCAAATCGAGAGCCGGGAATTTGAACTTAAGTCCGAATCCGGGGCAGAATTTTTTATCACTCCGTCAGTCTTTGACGTTGAAGAACTGGACAAGGCAATCAACAGGGCCGGAGTGGACAGAAACAAGATAATCCCCAGTGTCCTTTTGCTCAAATCCGGCGGCATGGCGCGCTATATAGAACAGAAATTATCCGACGTTTATATACCCTCTGAGGTGATATCTAGAATCAGAAAGGCTCCTGACAAGGAAAAGGAAGGGGTCACTATCGCCTCAGAAATGATACAGGAATTGAGAAGCGCTGGTTATGCTGGAGCAAACATAGTCACCCTGGGCTGGGAAGACAAATTGCCTTATATTTTGTCCTGAGGCATTCTCCGGACAAAAGCAGCATAAATCTTCAAGTAACTTGCTTACAAGATTGTCTGCCAACTCACTTCAGTCTCGAGCAGGGCCGGGAAAACTCCGATCAGTTTTAGCAGCAACTTGACAGCAGTATTTTTAAGGCAATTCTAATCAGTTTCGAAACTGCCTGGCAGTTGGTTCTTGAAAATTTTATTCTGCACTCTTCTCTTAAAAGGTGGAATTTATAGGTTACAGGTTTATAGGCATTGGAATATAAAGGCCAAGTAATGCCGATCAACTTCCATGCACTTGCGGACACAACGAAGCATGAAAAAGTGCTCAACTTGTAGCATAAACAGGCTATTGGTTCTTTTTCTTACTTAAAACCTTAACACCCTAAAACTTAAAACTTTTTCATGTTAAAAATCAAGGGGTAAACCTATGCAAGAACACGAATCTTCAAAAAACTCCTTCAATGCCACACTCCAAGGATCTGTCCTGGTAATAGGCGGAGGCATCGCCGGGATGCAATCTGCCCTGGATCTGGCAAATTCCGGATACTTCGTCTACCTTGCTGAAGAATCCTCTGCCATAGGCGGAATGATGTCCCAACTTGACAAGACATTTCCCACCAACGATTGCGCAATGTGAATAATCTCTCCCAAACTGGTCGAGGTCGGCCGGCACATAAATATCGAACTCCTTACCAACACCAAACTAAATAGCCTGGAAGGAAAGAGCGGCAATTTCCGGGCAAGACTGCACAAGAAACCCAGATACGTTGACACTGCAAAATGTACTAGTTGCGGGGATTGCGTCCAGGTCTGCCCGGTTGAACTTCCCAATGAATACAACCAGAACCTCTCCACCAGGAAGGCTATTTACAAGAAATACGATCAAGCCATTCCAGGTGCATACGCCATTCAAAAAGGAGACGACCCCCCTTGCAAACTTGCCTGTCCGGCTGGACTGAATGTACAGGGATATGTACAGATGGTGAAACAGGGCAATTACACCCGCGCACTGGAGATCATTATGCAGGATCTCCCACTGCCAGGTACACTGGGTAGAATATGCACAAGGGAATGCGAAGAGGCCTGCCGCAGGTGCGAAGTGGAGGAACCCATTGCGATTCGAGCCTTGAAAAGACTCGCCGCAGACCAGGTTGACCCCGGTGAAATAGATATCCAGTGCGATCAGCAGAGGGACGAAAAAGTGGCAATCGTGGGTTCAGGTCCAGCGGGCCTGTCTGCAGCCTATCATCTGGCTAGAAAGGGTATAAAGTCTACTATATTCGAATCCAGCGACAGACCGGGAGGGATGTTGCGCCTGGGCATCCCGGAACACAGGTTGCCCAGACATATATTGGAAAGGGAAATAGAGGTAATTAAAAACCTGGGAGTGGAAGTCCAGACAAATTCTGCCCTGGGCAGGGAATTTCAAATAAATGACCTGTTCCAACAAGGATACAACGCAATATTCTTGGCCCTGGGAGCCCATAAGGGACTGAACATGGGCATAAGCGGAGAAGAATCCCAGGGAGTGGACCAGGGAGTGGAATTTCTGAGACAGGTTAATCTGGGTCAAAACACTCGTGTGGGGAAAAAAGTTGCCATTATCGGAGGTGGCAACGTAGCTGTAGATGCTGCCAGGACTGCAACTCGCCTGGGTGCAGAAGAAGTAAACATTATCTACAGGCGCACCAGGGAAGAGATGCCTGCCCTCCCGGAAGAAGTGGATGCTGCCCTGGAAGAGGAAATAAATATCATCTACCTGGCCGCGCCCAGGGAAGTTTTGAGCAAAAATGGGCGGGTAAGCGGTATAAGATGCATAAGAATGCAACTGGGCGAACCCGATTCCTCCGGGAGAAGAAAGCCAATACCCCAAGATGGGACAGAGTTTGATCTGGAAGTGGATCAAATCATACAAGCTATAGGCCAAAGGCCGGACAAATCGAAATTAAAGGAGGTCGAGGGCCTGGAATTCACTGACAAGGGCAATTTAAGAGCGGATCCAGACACCCTCGAAACCCAGACAAAAGGTGTGTTTGCAGGTGGAGACGCACAAACCGGCCCCTGGATAGCAATAGGTGCTGTGGCTGCTGGAAAGCAAGCAGCAGAATCCATTTATTGTTATCTAGACTGCAAAAAGATCCCGGTAAAAAAAGAAACACCGGAACCAAGGGAAAACCCGGACCACTGCCCTATACCGGAAGACATAACCCCCAATTCCCGCTGCCACATACCGGAAAAAGACCTCGAACTCAGAAAGACCACGTTTGAAGAGGTGGAGTTGAGCCTCAGCCCGGAAAAAGGCCAAAATGAGGCTGAAAGATGCCTTAATTGCGGTTATTGCTGCGAATGCAGGCTCTGCGAAATCAACTGTCTTGCAGGTGCAATCGACCACTCAGACATGGCACGGGAAATAGATCTGGACGTGGGTTCAGTAATCCTGTCCAGCGGCGGCAAGGCCTACGATTCACCCTTGTTGGAAGAGATGTACAAGCACAAGTCCCATCCCAATGTAATTACCAGCCTGGAATTCGAACGTATATTGAGCTCCTCCGGACCGACCATGGGTCACCTGGAAAGGCCATCGGATCAAAAGCAACCCCAAAAGATCGCCTGGGTTCAATGTGTGGGTTCCAGGGACAAGCATCGCTTCGGTAATGAATACTGCTCCTCAGTATGTTGCATGTACGCCATAAAAGAGGCCCTAATAGCCAAGGAACACCAGGAGGAGGGAATTGATTGCGCTATCTTCAACATGGACATCCGCTGCTTTGGAAAGGATTACGAGAGGTACTACCTGCGGGCCAGGGACGAGGAAGGGGTTCGTTTCATAAACTCCAGGGTCCACTCCTTAATCCCAACCTCAGGCTCTGAAAATCTCCTGCTGCACTATGTAGATGACAAGGGTAACCCCAAGCAGGAAGAATTCGACATAGTAGTACTCTCAGTGGGGCTCACGGCAACAGATGAGGCTGCTGAAATGGCAGATAAACTGGGAGTGGAACTGGACAGGGACAACTTTATACAAACACAACCTTTTTCCAGTGTATCCACTGCTAAGCCCGGAGTATATGTATGCGGCACCTCCCAGGGCCCCAAAGACATACCCACCTCGGTGGCTGAAGCCAGCGCAGCCGCGAATTGTGCATCGTCTGAACTGGCCCCTGCCAGGAATACTGCCACCAAAGAAATTCAACTGCCCCCGGAAATCGATATCAGCGAACAAGATACCAGAATCGGGGTCTTTGTTTGTAATTGCGGTGCCAATATCGGAGGTGTTGTGAATGTAGACGAGGTAGTGCGCTTTTGCGAAAGCCTGCCTAATGTCGCTTTTGTTACCCAGAATCTCTTCACTTGCTCTGAAGATGCCCAGCTAGGGATAAAAAACGCTATCCTGGAACACGATCTAAACAGAATCGTAGTGGCTTCCTGTACTCCCAAGACCCACGAGAGCATATTCATGGAGACCCTGGAATCTTGCGGGCTCAACAAGTACCTGTTCGAGATGGCCAACATACGCAACCAGGACTCTTGGGTGCATTCCGACCATCCGGATCAGGCAACCCAAAAGGCCAAGGACCTTGTGCGCATGGCAGTTGCCAGGGCTGCGAACCTCTACCCCTTGACCGAAAAAAAGATCCCGGTAAATCCCAGGGCCATGGTTATAGGAGGCGGGATTTCCGGAATGAATTCAGCCTTGGGCATAGCAAAACAGGGCTTCGAGGTATACCTGGTAGAGAAGGAGGCGGACCTGGGAGGACTTTCCGCCAGCCTCACCACTACCATTGAAGGACACGAAGTCCGGGAATATGTGGAGGACTTGAAAACACAGGTCACCCAAGACCCGAATATACAAATCCTAACCAACTCCCTGATTGTCGGGTTTACCGGGGTAAAGGGGAACTTTACCACCGAACTCCTGATCGGTCCGGGCATGTACGAGAGGAAGATAGAACACGGGGCCATTGTACTGGCTACCGGGGCAAACGAATATACACCCACAGAATATCTCTACGGGCAGGATGACAGGGTGCTCACCCAGACTGAACTAGCCGGTTACCTGCAAGAAAACGAGGCAAAAGGCCTGCAGGACGTGGTCATGATCCAGTGCATAGGTTCCCGGAACGAGGAGAATCCAAACTGTTCCCGGGTATGTTGCCAGGCAGCAATCAAAAACGCCCTGCATATCAAGGAATTAAGCCCAGAAACCAACGTGTATATCCTGTACCGGGATATTCGCACCTATGGAAAACTGGAGGAGTACTACACCCTGGCCAGGGAGAAGGGAGTATTGTTTCTCCGCTTTTCCCCGGAACAACCCCCGGAAATAGAATCGACTCCGGACGGATTGAACATCAGTTTGCAGGAACAAATAATTAACAGACCAATACAGATAAATGCGGATTTGCTCTGCCTTAGTGCAGGCATGGTCCCGGAAGATACTGCAGAACTCTCTTCCATACTTAAATTGCAGAAAAATGCTGACGGCTACTTCCTGGAGGCCCATGTAAAGCTGCGTCCCATGGACATGGTAACCGAGGGGGTATTTGTCTGCGGTACTGCACACAGTCCCATGTTGATTTCAGAAGCCGCAACACAGGCAAGGGCGGCTGCTTCCAGGGTCAGCACATTCCTGGCCCAATCCAATCTCACCCTGTCCGCGGTTACCGCCAGGGTTGATCCGGAAAAATGCGCTGCCTGCCTGGTTTGTGTAAGGGCCTGTCCCTTTGGTGTACCCAGAATAAACCAAGACGGAGTAAGCGAAATAGACGAGGCCTTGTGCCAGGGATGCGGAGTTTGTGCTGCGGAATGCCCTGCCAAGGCCATAGAACTGAACTGGTACGAAGACAAGCAGATCACATGTGAGATAGATGCCCTGCTGGAGGGGGAGCTGGGTTAGCTGTTGCGGGTTCCACATTCACGGTTGAAGAGAATTAGCAGTTATGGAGTTGAGATTTTCGTTGTGCCTGCTGGGACATAAGAATTATAAAAAAAGTTAAACACTGCTGAACTTTAACAAAGCCAAAGAGGTAAAATTATGAACCAGGAATTTGCGCCTATTATAATCTCTTTTTGCTGCAATTTCTGAGGATACTCTGCCGCGGACCTGGCAGGTTCGATGCGACTCTCCTATTCCACTGATATCAAGATAATAAGGGTTCCCTGCACCGGAAAAGTGGATATTTTGCATATCTTGCGGGCAATGGAGAAAGGTGCCGACGGTGTCTATCTAGTGGGCTGCCTGGAGGGAGACTGCAGGTACAAGACCGGGAACCTGAATGCCAGAAAACGGGTGGAACAGGCAGGAAAGATCCTGAATAACATAGGTATCAGCGGGGAAAGAGTACAGATGTACAACCTGTCTTCAGGAGAAGGACCTAGATTCGCCAAGTTTGCTCAAGAAATGGAGGAGAGGATCAAGGCACTGGGTCCGAGCCCGATAAGGACCCAATTGCAAAACAAAGAGGTAGCTTGAAGGAGGTTTGAAGGTGTTAAGGTGGTTTTAGGGTGTTAACTTACAACTTAAAACCTGGAACATACAACTTACAACTCACACAACAGGGGTTATTACCATGATAGTAGCAGAAAAAAAACCCGTGGAAGAGATTATTGAATACGTAAAAGACTGCAACTCGGTTTTGATAACGGGTTGCAACGAATGCGTCACCGTATGTGAGGCCGGGGGAAAAAAAGAGGTGGGCATACTGGCATCTTCCCTGCGCATGTACTTTGTAAAAGAGGAAAGGGATATCAAGATAGACGAAGTCACCCTGGAAAGGCAATGCGACCAGGAATACCTGGAAGAGATCAGGCAGTACGTGGATCAATACGATGCAATTGTATCCCTCGCATGCGGGGCGGGTGTACAATTCACTGCGGAAAAATACCCTTCTGCCCAGGTCTTCCCAGGGGTTAACACTTCCTTTTTGGGAGTAACCATGGACAGGGGGTACTGGACAGAAAGGTGCCAGGCCTGCGGTGAATGCATTCTGGCCTATACCGCTGGAATATGCCCGGTTTCCAGGTGTGCCAAGAGGTTGCTCAATGGTCCTTGCGGCGGATCCACACAAGGGAAATGCGAGCTGGATCCCGACCTGGACTGCGCCTGGCAACTAATTATCGATAGGTTGAAGGAATTGGGACAGTTGGAGAATTACGAACGACTGCTACCCTTGAAAGACTGGTCAAAAGACAGAGCAGGAGGACCTAGAAAAACAGTCAGGGAGGATATCCAATCATGAGCACCAAGACTCCTAGCAAGCTGGAAAAAGTACTAAGTTCAGGGAAATTCGCTGTTACTTCCGAATGCGGGCCACCCCGGGGGAGCGACCCGGAAGTGGTCACCCAGAAGGCGGAAAAAATCAAGGATCACGTTGATGCTATAAACATTACAGACAACCAGACCGCGGTAACCCGTCTCTGCAGCCTGGCCTCCTGTATCAAGATAAAGCTCATGGGTCTGGAGCCGGTACTGCAAATGGTAACCAGGGACAGGAACAGGATAGCCATACAGAGCGATATATTGGGAGCCGCCTCTTTTGACATCCATAACATTCTCTGTATATCCGGTGACCATCAGAGCTTTGGTGACTGTGCACAGGGACAGAACGTGCACGACCTGGATTCCATGCAGTTAATTCAAACTGTCCGGCACATGCGGGACAAGGGATTATTCTTGAACGATGCTGAAATCGAGCGTCCCCCTCAAATGTTTGTAGGAGCAGCAGCTAATCCGTTTGCAGACCCTTTTGAAATCCGCACACCCAGGTTGGCAAAAAAAGTAGCAGCAGGAGTGGAATTCATACAAACCCAGTGCATCTTCAACCTGGAAAAGTTCGAACAGTGGATGGAACAAATCAGAAACAGGGGGCTGCACGAAAAAGTACATATCCTGGCAGGGATCACCCCTTTCAAATCCGCAGGAATGGCCAAGTTCATGAAGAAAAAGGTCCCTGGAATGGACATCCCGGACGAAGTAGTCCAAAGGATGTCTGACACTGAAAAGTCCAAACAACCGGAAGAAGGATTGAACATCGCTATTGAATCCATACAGCGCCTGCAGGAAGTGGAAGGGATAAGCGGCTTCCACATCATGGCCATAGAATGGGAGGACAAGGTACCCTATATCGTGGAACAGGCAGGACTGCATCCAAGACCACAATAAAAGCTCAAAGCTGAAAGCAAGTAGGAAGAGAATTGGAAAATTAGGAAATTAGAGAATTAGAGAATTGGATAATTAGGAAATTAGAGAATTAGAGAATTGGA
>Ga0207414_1000107_pt1 | contig 41371 bp, 37 predicted proteins | sample PonA231FremontCA_2_FD_187269 | JGI IMG/M metagenome (GOLD analysis project Ga0207414, IMG submission 187269) | Marine sediment microbial community from Fremont, CA, USA - Pond A23 Sediment 1 (SPAdes) | ecosystem: Environmental > Aquatic > Marine > Unclassified | place: USA: Fremont, California...
TGATAAAAAGTGATCATCAACATAGATCAATTTCTTTTATTAAAGACCAAGTGTTTATTGATCTGAATAATCACATTATTGGTAGTTTGGGTAGTGTTGTGATTGATGATATAGGGAGGGTGTATGTTGCCGATTTAAGTCAAAAAGTAGTTCATGTATTTAATAAAAACGGTAGTTATTTAACAAGCTTGGGACGAGATGGATTTGGACCAGGTGAATTTAATTATATATCATCTATGCAGATAAACAATAACAGTATTTATGTTCATGATTGGTACCAGAAAAGGATTCACGTTTTTTCTCTTAATTCACTTAAGTTTAATCTCTCTTTTAATTTATCAATCCTATTCTTTACTCGATTATATTTATTTTTCTTTTCCTTATAGGGAAGATAAATCTTATTTAATCTCAACTTTTTTTCTTTATCTTCTAATTTTTCAATCTTCTCTTCTAATTGTTTGTAATCTTTTTTTAGTTTACTTTGTTTTTCTCTATATTTTTCTAATTCTCTTAATTTACGTGCATATTTCAAATTTTCTTTTTTAAAATTTAATTTTCCTATTTTCTTTTCGGTTTTTTCTTTATCCTTTTCACTTTCTTTAATTTCATTTTCCAGAAAGATTCTCCTATTTTCCAAACTACGATAAAGATTATTCCCTCTATTTTGAATAGATTTTTTTCTTTTTTCTAAGGTAATACCATGTTCTGCATCTCTTATAAGTGGGTCTACCATATTATTAAGTCTTTTAATGTCATCACTTCGTGAAATAAGCTCAGGAAGATTTTTAGCTATTTTAATATTATTAACAAAAATATTCAAAAGCGATTTTTCTTCACTTTCATCTCTATTATTTATACTTTCACTGACCGCTGGAATAATTAATTTGTCAAAAAGCTCCTGATTATCTCTAGCTTGAGAAAAATATTTTTCCAATCCACCTTCTGAACGATTTATAGTTCGCATAATATCCCATTCAGATCTATAAATACCATGACTTGCGAGATATTGATAATAATCTGAGTTCAAGCTACGAACTGAATTTTTAGAAAAAGTTCTAAAATAATATTTATTTTCCTGTAAAAATCCCCAGAGATCATCATAATTTAAAGCTTTCTCTTCACTTGTATCATATAAAGGCAAATTCCTGAGACTAAATTTACTATCTCCTTTATATTCATGAGTATAAAGAAAATATTTCAACCCAACTTTATCATCATCTTCATCTGTTCCTTCTTTTTTAAGTGCACTTACACAAATTGCAGCAAGTAATTTTTTATCTTCTTCATCACTATCCAGATCCAATTCTAATCCTACATGAAAGGTATATGGACGAAAAGAATTATAGCGATCATAAAACATCCCTTCGAGCTTATTTCCTTTATTTTTTCCCCAGGCAGTACCAGGAAGAAGAATTTGAGATATAAGCTGAATCATTACTCCTTTACCACTTCCATTCTGTAGGGTAAATAAGCTGTGATCTCCTTTTTTATCAGGAGCAAGACTAAAAAGAGAATTTTTATGTCGTTTTTTGAATCCATCATATTTATTTCCACTAATCCTTATTAAATTTAATCTAGGCATTCTTTTTAGCCTCCTGTTCTTCTTTAGTTTTTTCAATTAAGTTTTTAAAATCTTTATATCTCTTTTGACTGTGATATAATTCATCTAATCGCTCATAAAGTACAGGTTTAGGGATGATCTTTAATTCTTCTTTATTATCAATAATCAAACTTTGCTCTGCAAGTGGTTTTAAAGCTGTATTAATAAAACTTAATCTATTATCTTTTGTCCGAGTTACCTCAACTCTATCTTCTGTTTGACTCATTTTATACTCACTAAATTCTGTTAACCAGAGTTCAGCTACCTGTTCTATAGCAACTGACCATTCTTCACTAAAATTTTCTTCTTCCTGTCTTTTTTGCCAGGACTCAAGGATAGCTGTTACCTTATCAGCAAGTTTGTAATAACTCACACCTTCTTCTTCCCAGCGTATTCTAATATGTTTTTCTTTATCAACTTCAGCTAAAAATATTGAAATTATGATATTAGCCAGGTAGAAATATTTTTTTCTTTTGAGACCACTATATTTTTCTTTCATTTGAGTATATGAATTAGCAAAATTAGACCCCTGACCTTTACTTACAAGATGTATATGCTGTGCTGTAGAAAAAACATGTAATCCACCTTCAGCTGCCATAGTTTTTACAATATTACGCAATTCACCATCTCTCCGATACTTATCTGCAAGTGGATCAGCAATGGATATAATCTGTTCATTTAATAATCTAAAAAACAACGCTGAGCCATCTTCTATTTGTTCACGACTATAGGGCATTATTTTTCCTCCTCAAGATAGAGTATATAAGGGGATAAACGAAAATTATCATCCAAATTTATTAAATCTTGACTGTTATCAAGTTTTGATTTGATAATCTTCGTTTCCAGTTCTCGAAATTCGTCATTTTCTTCTATTAATCGATTATATAATAAAATTCTTTCATCAAGACCAGAATATTCTTTTTCAACTTCCTCTAATTTAATATCAGTTATAATAAACATCATAAATAATTCTAAATTCTTATCCTGACTTAACCATTTTTCTTTTTCTTCCTCTGAAAGATTTTCAAGATTTTTTAAAGGATATTTTCCTTCTTTCTTTAGTTGAGAAAATACCCCTTCCCATAATTCAAGAATCAAATTCCAATTTTCTTCTTTTTCTAGAGGTTTTTCCTCTTCTAAAAATTCTTCCTCATCTTCTATAAAATCATCTATATATGTATAAAGATGCTGTTCTGCCCAGGCCCAATCTAGAGGAAAAATAAATTCCTGTGTTGGTGAAAACAAGGGTGCCAAAAGGTCTGTAAGAAGTTCTATATCTGGCAATCCTTTTTTCAAAATCAAATTTTGCCAGAAATCTTTTTTATACGAGAGATTAGAAGTTTTCCAGAATAATTCTGGACTATCTGCTCTTATTTCCATCTCAAGAGATAAATTAGAAATGGCGAGTTCTGCTAATTTATCATGTAATTTTCTTGCTCTCTCAAGCTCTTCAAATAATAATTTACCTTCTTTTTTCTTTTTAGTAGGAAAACTTTCAAGGCGATCCTGCCAGCTAAACATATCTTCAAAAACTTTTTTTTCCTCTTTAAATTGTTCTTTTAACTCACCTTCACTCATTCTCTTAGATTCTTCTTTTGCTGAAAAAATCAAAGATGGATTGCGAAGTATATCCTCTGTTCTATCCTTTTCTTTTTTTATTAAATTTCTAACTCTAGCAATAAGATTACTTACACTATCTTTAGCTTCAATAAAGTTTCCATTTTTTATTAATTGTAAAGTATAAAATTGTTCTAAATCAAAACCAAATTCTTCTAAAACTTCTCTAGTTATAAAAATAATTTCCTGAGCAGTTTCAGTTAATCTATAAACTGTACTTCCACCTTCTTCCCATCTGGAAGCCTCTCTATCAGGAACTAAATAGCGAAATTTAAATTCACGGTGGCTATGAAGATTTTCATCATATAACATAACTGAAAAAGGAGCCTGTCTTTTGGGATCTCCAGAATATAAAACCCCATCTACCAATCTTCTTATCTGTTCTATTGAAGATTCTAGTTTCATCTCATTTATTATATGACCGGTCATCTCTATAAGGTCATTTTTACTCCGATTTTTATTATTATTTATTTCCCGGCGAAATACTTTTAAAAGAAGATAAAGGCATATTTCATGACTATAATCATTAAGCTCACCTACATCAAAACCTCTTCCTAATTGAGAAATAGCAGAAGTCTTTTTTAACCTATCATGTAATCCAGAACTTATATCAGTCATATTATCACACCTTTTAGCTTTATTATATTTATTTCTACAGAAAAAATTATATACCTGCAAAAAAATAACCTCCTATTTTAAGGAGGGTAAAATGATTATAGTAATTTATATTTAATTATTGTACTTTTTTTAAGCACTTCAATATCACGCATATTTTCTCCTGCCATTCTACGAACTGTTCCTAATTTCAAATCTAATTCCCCTAGATTTTTATCCACTTTATCAAAACGCTTTTCCATGTTTATTTTTTATCAGTCATTTTATTCACCTCTTGATTTAGGATAATCTAATTTTATCACATGAAAATTCAAATAACAAGATTTATTTAACATTTATTTCCATTTTGTTTTATTCTATCTTTTATTATCTCAGTAAATCTTTCTATTTCATCTAATTCTTTTTCTATAATAGATTTTACTATTTTTAAATTAATTTTCCGATATTCATGTACTGCTAAATTCCTAAAACCAACCATAGCTTTTAATTTTTCTGCTAACTTTTCATCAATGTACTCTTCTTTATTTAATATTTCAAAAGCACCTCTACTACTTTGTGGTACTCCTAAATCATATTTAGCAATTACATGCATTGCAATATCAATAGTAGCTTCACATAATCGTTGTATATTAAGTATAACTGAATCTTGTTTTGTATAATTTTTTAAATTTTGAAAATCATCATCATAAACATCATTAATTCTATTAATACATCTCTTAATTATTTCATCTTTATTAATTAAGATATCATCAGGCATATCAGTCATCTCCCCATCTTTTAGCTAATATTTCTTTTCTTTCTTCATTTAATTTTGCATATTCTCGAAAAGTTGTTAATTCAAAATTATCTTTTTTATAATTATCAATATTAAATATTAATTCTCCCTGTATAATTTGAACTTTAAATACAGTAGAAACTTTTTTTATATCAACTAAATCTACTTCTTTTCGTAATTTTTCTGCTAATTTTTGGGCTAATAAAAACAAATTATATTCGTCAACTTTCTTTTCACTCAAAAATGCTATATCTATATCACTATTATTTCTTTCACTATTTTTAGCATAAGAACCAAAAATATAAATTAATTCAGGGGATACTTTTTCTTTTAAAAAATCTATAATTATAGTTTTCTTTTCACTAGAAAGCATAATATTTCTCCTCATTAATTGATTTACAATTATATTATATCATTTTTATTTTTCTATTCCAATTTTTTGGTGATTCTTTTTGTATCTAATAATAACCAAAGAGCAATAACAACTTTAAACCCTACAGGTGCTAACTCACGCATCATTACTGGCATAACCCCACCTCTGCTACTAAAGGACATTAGTAAGTATTTCAATAGCTCAGGGATAGTTATAATTAATAATACTATAGCAACTACAGAATAAGCTATTATCTGAAGCTTTTGATAATCAATTTTTTCTAATTTTTCTTCTTTTTTATTAACTAAGTAATTAGAAATTTTATCTGCAGCAAACCAAATATATAAAGCGGCTAATAATTTAATCAATTGAGATAATATAATAGTTGTTGTCATCATATATCCTATTGATTGACCCATTCTAAAAATTCCAAACAACTGAGGAAAGCCTGAACTCAAAAATTCCACCAAAAAATATATTGCTAAAATACGAAGTGCTACCTTAGAAATACTTTTCATAATTCATCCCCTCTTTCTTTAGCATAAATCGACAAAAACCGGGAGGTACCCGGTACCATACCGGGTACCAAAAATCTAAAACTAAATCGAAGATTCTACGTATACTTTATATTGTCTTCTTCCACTACCTTCGATCTCACCTTCAAAATAAGATAAAATTTTACTTTCACTAACAATATTACTCCCTCTTATACCTAAATAATAGCCATAGCTACTCCAGTAATATTCTTGAGGATCATCAACTATATCAGCTTTAACAGGATTTAAATGAATATAACGACTTGTTAATAATTGGTAATAATCATTTTCTATGATGCTTGATCTATATCTTCCTTCAAAAACGTGACCAACCAAATCATATTTATTATTAAAATATTTCGCATAATGCAAATTAATCCTTCTCATTATTTTCCAAATCTCTATTTCTTCTGTTTGAAGTTGTAAGTGAATATGATTAGTCATAAGACAATATGTGTAAACTTTAAAATTATATTTATGCTTAGTCCCTCTAATTATTCCAAGATAAGTTTTATAATCTTCTTTATCCTTGAACAATTTTGACTTTCTGTTTCCTCGACTAGTAATATGATAAGTCGCCCCCGGATACCATATTCTTTTTTTACTAGGCATTATTTTTTCCTCCCCTTAGTTTTAAATTAATTATATCATTTTTATTTTATTTTTTCCATTTTTTTCTATTTAGTCAGGAGATAATCACTTCATATATCGACATATATCGGGGACTACCTGGTATGGTACCGGGTACCTTTTTAAATCTTTTTTTAAACTAAACTATCTTACCATTCACTATAGTATGAATTATATTAGTATCTTTTATTTCATCTTTATCAATTTCAAATATATTTTTATCAAGTACTACCATATCAGCTAGTTTACCTTCTTCTAAACTACCTTTGATATTTTCCTCAAAGGAAGCATAAGCTGCTTCAGAAGTAAAAAGTCTTACAGCTTCTTCTACACTTAATTTTTCTTTTGGTAACCAACCTTCTTCAGGTTCTCCCTCTTTACTTCTCCGAGTTACTGCATAATAAATATTTTCAATTATATCAAAACTTTCTACAGGAGCATCTGAACTGCCTGGAACTTTTATTCCCATATCTATCATACTTTTCCAGGCATAAGCTTTTTTCAATCTATCTTTTCCAACTCTCTCTTCAGCAATTTTCATATCAGTAGAAACAAAAACTGGTTGAATATAGGCCAAAATCTCTCCCTTTTTCATTTCTTTTAATATTTCCTCATTAGTAAATTGAGCATGAACTATTCCATGTCTTAAAGGGTTTCCTTCTTCTTTTTTATTTATTTTATTTATCAAATTTACATTTAAATCAATAGCTCCATCTCCTATAGCATGAACAGCAATTTGTAAACCATTTTTATGAGCTTTCTCAAAAATCTCTTTCAATTCATCTTCAGAAAATATCAAAATACCTTTTGTGCTCTGATCATCATTATAGGGTTCATTCATGTAGGCAGTTCTTGCACCTAAAGAACCATCAGCTAATAATTTTAAAGGGCCAATTTTAAAAAATCCACTCCCATCTCCTGTCTTATAACCTTTTTTAATAAAATCATCAATTACATCTTTATCATCAAACATACATTGTTCATAAGTTCTAACAGTCAATTTATCTTTTTCCTCAAGTGATTTATAAGCTTTTATTACTTTCTCCCAACTATCTGCTGGCAAAGTACTAAAATCAGCAGAATGCACCCCTGTAATACCGACTTTGTTTAAATCTTTATGAGCTTTTTTCAATAATTTTTCTATTTCTTTTACAGTTATTTCACCTAAAAGATCTGATTTTAAAGAAACAGCTGATTCTGTAAGTATTCCTGTCTCTTCATTTATGTATTCACTTAATTTATCTGCTTTATCCATAGCCATAATTTTTTCTAACCCTCTTGAATTAACTGTAGCCATATGTCCACAAACTCTACTAAAAAAGATAGGGTGTTCAGTAGATATTTTATCTAAATCTTCTTTAGTAACAAATTGATCTGTATCCTCAAAATTATTTTGATTCCAACCTCTTCCTAAAAGCCAGCCAAATTTCAAACCTTCATTTTTTAGATGTTCTTTTCCTTTTTTAATAACCTCTTTTAAAGATTTACAATCTGTTAATTTAACCATACTTTCTGAAAGAGCATAATGTAATATATGTAGATGAGTATCAATAAAACCAGGTAAGAGCAGTTTTCCTTTTAGATCAATCTTTTTATCAGCATTTAGTGTTTTGGCTTTTTCATTACTTCCCAGAAAAACTATTTTTTCATCTTTAACTCCTACTGCTTCATAAATAGAATTATCCTCATCCATTGTTCTTATAATACCATTATATAAAAGCAAATCCATAATAATCTTCCTTTCAGTTTATTTTATTTTTTATAAACTAATTCACCATTCATATAGGTTTTTTCAACATTAACCTCATCAATTTTATTTTCCTCAACCTCAAAAATATCTTTATCAAGAACAATAAAATCAGCTTTATATCCTTTTTTTAATTGACCAGTCCTAGGTATTCCTGTAATATCTGCTCCTTCTTTTGTATATAATCTTATTGCAGTTTCTAAATCTACTTTTTCATCCTGCCCTGTATCTGTACCATCATAAGCCTTCCTGATCACTGCCGATTTTAAAGCAGTAAAAGGATCTACAGGGTCAGCCCAGGCTGTTGCCGGTGCATCAGAAGAAAAAGCTAATTTTATACCAGATTCCAAAATTGTCTTATAAGGATAATTCCTCTTTGTTCTTGTTTTACCTAAGTTATTTAGATAGCTTTCAATTTCTGCATACATAAAAATTGGTTGACTAACAAAAGCTATATTTCCTTTTGCAGCTTTCCTCAATGCTTCTTTGGTGGGCATAGCTGCATGTTCCACCCTAACAGAAGGTCTATCAGATAGCCAATCTTCTTTCTTATAAAAGGTATTTACTATTAGATCAATCGCCTGTTCTCCCATAGCATGAACGACAAGTTGTAAATCATTTTTTTTTGCATATTCAGCTGCCTCTAATATTTCTTTTTTTGAAGTAGTTTTCAAACCAAAATTATCATTTTCCCCTAAATATGAAGGTTTAACCCAGGCAGTTTTACCAGAAACACTACCATCAGCTAAAATCTTCACACCTCCAATATGTACTTGAGAAGTTAAATCTTTTTTTGTTTTTTCTATAAAATAATTATCTTTTAACTCATCCCATTTATAATATAAAATGGCCCTTTGTTTTAGACCTTTTTCTATTGCTTTTTGATACATTTTGTAATAGTCTACTGGCTTAATTTTTGCCATACTATCTGTAATAGTTGTAATCCCGTGAGCAAAAAGTTTTTCACCATAATTTGCTAAAATTTCTGCATCTTCCTCAAGACTATTAGAAGGTATACGAGAATTTAAAAACATCATTGCATTTTCACGAAAAATACCAGTTAATTTTCCATTTTCATCTTTATCAATTTGATTTTCTCCTGGTTCTGGAGTACTTTCATCTATTCCTAAAATTTCTAATGCTTTTGAATTAACTACAGCTATATGATTACAGGTTCTGGTTATAATTACTGGATAATCTTTAGCAACTTCATCCAAATCATAACGATTAGGACTTCTACCTTCTTTTAATTTTCCTTCATCATACCCCCAACCTTCTATCCATTCTCCTTTATTTAATTCTTTTTTCTTATCTTTAATTCTTTCTTTAAGTTCTTCTATAGAATTTACATTTGGAGGTAGACAGGCAATTTTACTTGCATCTCTGGCCAAATAAATTGCATGCATATGTGAATCAATAAAGCCAGGAATAATACATTTCCCTTTTAAATCAATTTTTTTAAATTTATCTGTATTATACTTTTTCTTACCATAATTTTTTTCCTTTCCAATCCAACTTATCTTTTTTCCCTCGATAATCATCATCTCAGCAAACAAATTTTCTGGATCCGAAGTAAATATTTTTCCATTATAATAAATTTTCTTATTAATATTAGTCATTTTTTCGCTCCTCTTTAATATAAAATAATTAAAACATTAATTAACCCTCTGCTATTAAGTATAACAAAAACTAATAGCAGAGGGCAATTTTTTATAGAAATTATTATATTTTTCTATTTATCCACCTAATCTTGAAAATAAGAAAATACCAATCATATAAATTAAGTAAAATGAAACTGCTGTTATCGCAATCTTATTAAACATTTTTTTCTGAGTTTTATCGGTAATTCCATTTTCTATTTCTTTAGATGTAGGCATAACCTCAGGTAATCCCTTTCTTTTAGCATCCCATTTATTTAAAACAAATACTGAAATAATAGTTAAAGCAAAGGAAATAACTAAAAGAAGAAAAACTGAAGAAATTCCTAAAGCATAAAGAATCAATGATATAAGAGTAACTACAGCAGCAGTAAGAGCAAAAGGAATCTGAGTCCGAACATGGTCAATATGATCAGAACCTGCAAAAATTGATGACATTACTGTAGTATCAGAAATTGGAGAAACATGGTCTCCGAAAATAGCACCTCCAAAAAGAATTCCCATAAGGACAGGCACTATTTCAAAACCAACTAATTCATATCCAGTAGAAACAGCTATTGGAGTTAAAATAGCCATTGTGCCCCAGGAAGTACCTGTTGTAAATGATATAAACATGGCTGCCAAAAATACTATAATCGGAAGCGCCCTGCCAGGTAAACCTATATCCATAAGTATTTGTACTACATACTCAGCCGTACCTACCTGATCAGTTGCATGACCTATTGTCCAGGCCAAAATAATAATAGCAGCTGCAATAACCATTGTTTTAAATCCATTTACAATTGCATCACTGGCTTCACTTAAATCCATAGTATTAAAAGCAAGTGAGCCAATTAATGCAAAAAATACAAAAGCAAATGAACCATAAAGCAGGGAAAGAGCTATATCAGTTTCCTGAAATGCTTTGGCTATACCAACATCAGGCTGATATCCTCCTCCAAGCCACCACATAGAAAATACTCCAACAACTAATAAGGCAAAAATAGGTAAAAAGAAGTTAATTAACTTCGGATTCTTTTCACTCTGTTCTCCTACATCTGAAGAAATATCAGATAAAGCTTCTGCATCATCTCTCATCAACTTGCCTTCTTTGCGCGATCTCCATTCAGCATCAAGCATCGGTCCATAATAACGTTGGGAAATTGATATAAATCCAACCATAAAAAATGCTAATAAACAATAAAAGTTCCAGGGAATAGAACGTAAAAATGTAGCATATGGTGTTGCACCAACCTGGGCTGCAGTAATTCCCGCAGCTGTAAATCCAGTAGCAATCATCGAAACCTGATAACCTATCCAGTTTGAAACAGGACCAAAAGTTGTTACTGGAGCTGTTGTTGAATCTAAAATATAGGAATGAGCTTCTCTAGAAGTTTTATTTTTCATACTAACATCTCTAGTTGCATTTCCAGTAACAATGGTACTGGTATAAGAATCAATAAATATAAACATACCAATTAACCAGGTCAAAATCTGTGAATCACGTGAAGTATTAACAGCATTACCAATCCATTTTTCTAAAGCAAGAACACTTCCTGATTTGTAAATAAGTGCTGCACCTGCCCCCATCAACATAATTAATATTAAGAATTTAGCATTCCAGGGGCTGTTGACTGTGTTTACAATCCAGCGTAATGATAATGAAGTTGCAGAAATAGGGTTCCAATTCGATACAATTAATGCTCCTGACCAGACACCTGCAAACAATGAAACTAATACTTCTCTGGTGTACATTGCCAGAATAATCGCCAAAACCGGTGGAATAATTGATAAAATACCAAAAGTTTCTCCAGAAATAAATATCTACCTCCTTTTTTTCTCCCTTCTCATTTTTATTTCTGAAATTATATCTATTTATATTTTAACTTTAATACATTAAATTGTAAAGGTAAAATTAGTTATTTTCCTTTTTTCTTTTAAAAAATTTAACTGATTCATGGGCAACCAAAAAAACTAAAGTACCACTAAATATTCTCAGCCAATCACCTGCTGTAACACCAGCAAAACCTAAATAACTATTTAGTCCTGGAGTATAGATTACAATTAAAACCATAAAAATGGACAATCCAATTGAGTATAACATCTTTTTATTATTAAAAAAATTTTTATTAAAAATACTTCTTAGTTCATATCTTCTCGAAAGAATATTGATAAACTGGCTGAATACAATTGTTAAATAAGCAATAGTAGTAGCTCTCGGATATAATGAATGAGTATTACTAAATCCTTCTCCAATTCCATTCACAAAAATAGCATAATTCAAAAATCCTAACCCACCCATTAATAATCCAAAAAATACAATTTCACTAAATGTTTTTTTATTGACTATATGTTCATCTCTTTCTCGAGGTGGTAAAGTCATAATATGTTCTGAGCCTGGATCAAAAGTTAAAGCAGTTAAAGGTAAAATTTCTGCTAAAAGGTCAATAGATAAGATTTGAATAGCTAAAATTGGAACAGGCCACTTTAATAATGCAGCAAATAACATACCCAGTAATACAATCGAAAGTTCAGCTCCATTACTGGTTAAAGAGGCTAATACTGTTTTCTTTAAGTTATTATATATTGTCCGTCCTTCTCTAATAGCTTTTACTAGAGTAGGATAACTATCATCAAGCAAAATTAATTCTGAAGCTTCTTTAGAGACATCTGTTCCCATCTGTCCCATGGCTACTCCAATATGAGCACTTTTTAATGCTGGAGCATCATTTACCCCATCTCCCGTAACAGCTACAATTTTTTCCTGTTCTTTTAGATTTTTAACTATCCTTAATTTATTTTCAGGTGAAACTCTTGAAAAAATAAGTGACTCATTATCATCCATAATTTTTTTCAATTCTTGATCACTTAATTCTTCTAAATCCTTACTTGTTAAAACAGGTACTTCACTACCGTCAACTGAAAGTGAAATTTCTTCCCCCACAGCTTGAGCAGTTATAGCATGATCTCCTGTCATAATAAAAGTATCAATATGAGCCTTATGTGAATTTTCTATAGCCTCTCGCACCCCTTCTTTAGGTGGATCAATCATAGCTACCAGTCCAAGAAAAACTACATCTCTTTCAATCTCTTCAATAACATAATCTGTTTCATCTTCACCTAGTTTACGGTAGGCTACAGCCAATACTCTCATTGCATCTTTTGAATATTTTTCATTTAATTTGTTTAATCTTTCTTTGTCTTCTTCAGTTATTTCTACTTTTTTACCATCTTTATAAATATATTTACTTATCGATAAAACACTATTTAAAGCGCCTTTCATGGTTAACAGATTACCATCTTCAAATTTTCTAATAGAACTCATTCTTTTTCGATCAGAATCAAAACTAAATTCATGTAATTCTGGATTTTCTTCATCCTCATTTGGAGAACGAGTTCCAAGTTTTGTAGAAAGTGTAATTAAAGCTGCCTCAGTTGGGTCACCAATAGCATACCAGCCTGAATGTTCTTCATCTGGTTTATGAATTTCGGCATTAGAGGCCATAGTAGCAGCATCAAACATAATTTCTAATTCATCAATTTTATCTTCAGTAAGAGCATTGCCTTCTTCATCTAAAATATCGCCTTCAGGTTTATAACCAAGACCGGAAATTTCATACTCTTTATTATTAAACCATACTTTCTTTACTGTCATTTCATTTTTAGTTAATGTACCAGTTTTATCTGTTGCAATAACATTAGTTGATCCCAGTGTTTCAGCTGAAGATAACTTTTTGACAACTGCATTTTCCTTTGCTAACCGATTTACTCCCTGTGATAAAGCAACAGTTATTTGCATCGGAAGAGCCTGAGGTACTACAGCAACTGCTATACCCAATCCATAGATTAAGGCAAAATTCAAACCCATTCCCTGATAAATACTGATTCCAAATAAAACAAATCCTACAATAACGGCAAAAATTGCTATTCTATTAGCAATTACCTGTAACTCACTCTGTAATGGAGACAATGATTTTTCTTCCTCCTGGGTAAGAGAAGCAATTTTACCCATTTCAGTGTCCATACCTGTTTTTACAACAATTCCTTTAGCAGAACCGGAAGCTACATTTGTCCCTAAATAAGCCATATTGTCTCTATCAGCTAAAGTTCTTTCTTCATCAATAGCATTACTTATTTTTTCCTGGGGCATTGATTCACCAGTAAGAGAAACATCATTTGTTCTTAAATTAAATGCTTCCATTATTCTTACATCTGCAGGAACTTTATCTCCTTCTTCAAGTTTAATTATGTCTCCAACCACCAAATTTTCCTGAGGAATTTCTTCAATCTCTCCATCTCTAATTACTTTAGCAGGAGATTTTACAAGATTATCAAGAGAAGCCATTATCTCTTCAGCTTTATGTTCCTGAAAAAATCCAATTACTGCATTAATAAGAGCAATAACTATCATTACTAATCCATCACGATAATTTTGAATAAGCAAGGACATTCCTGCTGCTATCAACAATAAAATCATTAAAACATCTTTAAATTGAAATAATAATAGTTTCCATTTGGGGGTTCCTTTTTTTGTTTTTAATTTATTTTCTCCATTTTTTTCTAATCTTTTTTTCGCTTCATCTTTGGTCAAACCTTTTTTTTCAGTTTTAAGTTCAGTAAATACTGCTTTTACTTTTTTTCTGTAAAATTCATTCATCATTAAAAACCTCCTCTTTTTCATCTAATTCAAAATATGGTCTGGAATCAGCTCCTTTATCAGTTTCTATAGATAATCTTTTTATTTTTTTATTTAAAAATAATTTATCTTCATCTTCTAAAACATTTTCATCAAAACCAGCCAAAATAAAGCTGCTAAAATGCCAGATTTTTTCTTTGACATCTCTAGGGCTTCCTTCAGCGATAATTAATAAAGAATCAAGAAGTGCCCCAGCTACAGAAACATCTCTATTTCCATAATATCTTAATTGATAAAAAGTCTTATATAATAAATCTCCAAAGGAAATATCTTCAAGTATAAATCTAAGGTTATCTTCTTCATCATAGTAATAAGTATTTTCAAGATTAGCTACAGCTATTCTTGATAGAATCCATCCTAATTGATTAATACAGAATACCGCTGTATTGGGATCATTAATTCCTGGAGAAATAGCCTTTAGAGCAACTTCTGTTAATTTTAATAATCCAAATTCAATATCATTTTCTTTACTTCTTTCACTATCAATTATAACATACTTTAAAAGATCTAAATCTTCAATTTCTCCTTCATAATCCCAAACTGAAAAAATAACACTATTTTCAGTTACATAATCACCTATCATTTTATCAGCTCTAACTACAATATTTTCTTTTCCAGCTTTTGAAGTTAACTTTAAATCAGATATATCCTGTATATATCCACTTTTATTAGCATAAATACTTTTAGGTTCACCAGTAGTTATTTCTTTCAGATTATCAGGTGATTCATTTTGAATTCGATCATCATTATTATTTCTTTCTTCAATTCTATTAACTAATTCAATAACTTCATCCCTTAATTTTTCGATCAATATATTAACCTGAACAGAATTAGCAGCATGATGAATAAAGACTACGAAATAACCAAGACAGATAATAGCAATAATTACACCAAAAAAAGCAGAAAAAACAGCATTGCTTCCCGGAGCATCTTTCATAAAAAGCAGGGTAATAATTGAATATATAAAACCACCTATAAATACGCCCAAAACTTTTAAAGTCATTTTACTTCTTAGAAAATCCTGAACGGTTCTAGGTGAAAATTGTGAAGAATACATGGTTAAAACTACCATTATAGTAGAAAAAGAAATAGTAATCATTCCAAAAAGAGAACCTGCAAGTGTAGAAAGAATATCTCTGGCCAAATCAACTGAAGTAAAAAAATAATTTGGAAGTATTTGTACCAAAACATTTCCAAATTGATTATCAACAGTAATAATTATAAATGAAAGTATTAAAGCCCCTAAACCATAACTCCCAGGTATAAAATATAATTTATTTTTTAAATTTTGAAAAAACTTAACTTTCATTTTTTCACCTAATTTCATTTATATTTGATAGTAATAACAATAATTTACAATTTTATTATATCATATTATTTTAATATTGTTAAAGAAAAAAAGTCCTCCTTATTACAGGAGGACATCATATTATCCAATATTATATTCTTTTATATTTATAATTCTCTTCTACCTTCAAGTGCTTTAGAAAGTGTAACTTCATCAGCATACTCAAGGTCTCCACCTACAGGTAGACCATGAGCAATTCTAGTAACTCTTACCCCGAGTGGTTTAAGAAGTTTTGCTAGATACATTGCAGTAGCATCACCTTCAGCATTTGGATCAGTAGCAACTATAACCTCTTTTACTTCTTCCTCTTCCAGGCGAGGTAATAGATTTTGGATTTTTATGTCATCAGGGCCAACTCCATCTATTGGTGAAATAGCACCATGTAATATGTGGTAAAGCCCTTTATATTCACCTGTTTTTTCCATAGCTATTACATCTTTAGGACTTTCCACTACACATATCACAGATTGATCTCTATCTGGAGATTTGCAAAATCTGCAGGGATCACTTTCAGTTAAATTATTACAAACAGAACAAAATTTTATATTTTCTTTGGCATCTAAGAGAGCATCACTTAATTCCTTGACTTCCCCTTTATTCAAACCTAAGATATAAAAAGCCAATCTCTGGGCAGTCTTAGGACCAATCCCTGGAAGTTTACCCAGCTCACCAATGAGCCGCCCCATAGGTCGGGGATAATGATTCATTAGGGCATACCTGGGATATTCATCCCACCAGTAACTTTACCCATTTCATCATCAACCATATCCTGTACTTTTCTTAAACCTTCATTAACAGCTGCCAGAATTAAATCTTCTAACATTTCTACATCTTCTGGATCTACAGCATCTGGGTCTATTTCCAGATCAAGTACTTCCTGTTTTCCATTAACAACTACCTTAACAGCTCCACCACCAGCAGTAGCTTCAACTGTTTTTTCTTCCAATTCGTCCTGTACTTTAGACATTTTTGCCTGCATTTGTTTTGCCTGTTTCATAAGTTTGTTCATATTCATTAGAAAAAACCTCCTTATTTTTAAATAAATTAATTATCAATAATAGTTTCATCAGTCTCAATAACCTTACCATCAAACATTTCCAAAACAATATTAACTAAATCATCCTCTTTTGATTTTTTTTTAGATTTTTTGTTATTGGAAGTTTGATCACCACCACTGTTTATATTATACTCTCCTTTGACTACAAACTCAAGTTCACAGTTTTTGGAGAGAACTCTACTTATTACTTTTTTAATCAACTTTCTATTTTTAGCAGCTCCATTTCTATGAAATTTCTTGTTTTCTGGAAATTCTATAAAAATGGTGTTTTTTTCTACCTTAGCTACTTTTCCTTCTTTTAAATAAGCATTAGTTTTTATATCATTATTTTTTACCTGTTTTAAAATTACAGGCCAGGCATTTTTTAGTTCTTTAAGTTCAATACTGTTATCTTCATTTGTTTTTTCAATTTTTTGATCATCTTCAGCTTTACTTTTCTTTCTTTTCTTTTTAGTTTCTCTTTTTTTATTTACTTCATCTTTTTTATTTACTTCATCTTTAATACTTTTAGTATTTTTTTCAACTGATTTATCTTTTCTAACACTTTTATTCTGTCGTAATTCATATTCAAGCTGAGCTACTCTAGTTTTTAAACCCTGAAGAGAATCATCAGCTTCAGGTGAAGTCATTTTCACAACTCCCATTTCTAATGTAAGTCTAGGTTGATTTGAAAATTTAATATCTTTTTCTATATTAGTTAATATATCAAGCATTCTCAATAATTTTGAACTATCTAAAATTTCACTTTCTCCTTTTAATAATTGTAATCTAGAAGGTGGATATTCAATTAAGTCATTATTTATTCCACATTCTCTTATTAAGAGCAATTGTCTTATATGCTCTATAAGGTCATTAACAAAACGGGAAACACCTTTTCCCTTCTCTATTAAATTATTGATTAACTCTAAAGCATCAGAAGTATTATTTTCAGCCACATATTTAACATAATCCCTTAAAACACCTTTTTCAATTTTACCTAACATATCTCTTAATTTATGAGCTGTAATGTCCCCATTTGTAAAAGAAATAGCCTGATCAAGAATACTAATTGCATCTCTCATACCACCATTAGAGCTATGAGCTATTAAATTAAGGGCATCATCTTCATAATCAACTTTTTCTTTTTCACAAATGTCTTCCAATCTTTTTACTATATTACTAACTGATAAAAGAGAAAAATCAAATCTCTGGCATCTGGAAAGAATAGTAGATATAACTTTATGAGGTTCAGTAGTAGCCAAAATGAAAATTACATTTTCCGGTGGTTCTTCAAGAGTTTTTAATAGGGCATTAAAAGCACCTTTAGTTAACATATGTACCTCATCAATAATATATACTTTATAGGTTCCTTCACTGGGGTAAAATTTCACTTTTTCTCTTAATTCTCTTATTTCATCTATACCTCTATTTGAAGCAGCATCTATTTCTATAACATCCATTGATTGTCCTGAAGAAATTTTATTGCAATTATCACAAACTCCACATGGTTCAAAACTTGAATCATCTTTACAATTTAAAGCTTTGGCAAATACTTTGGCAGTAGAGGTTTTACCAGTACCTCTTGGTCCGGCAAAAAGATAAGCATGAGCAATCCTCTCATTTTTAAGAGCATTCCTCAAAGTTTGTATTACATAATCCTGTCCAACCAAATCATTAAAAGTTTCAGGCCTATATTTGCGGTATAATGACAAAAAAGCCATATATATTTCTCCTTTATAATTTATCTTCTTCTTAACTTATTTTATTCTAGATTAAAACAACTTTTCCTGCATTAATCACATTCATTAATAGAAAAACCCTCTTTAGATAAGAGGGTTGCTTTTAATATTATAAATGCCGTACACCGGCTTTGAATCCCACCTTCCAGGCGTTACCCTGGTAGTTAGCTCGGGCCAGGCAACCTCGCGGCACATGGAGACATCTGTTTACCGCTGCTTCCTCCCGGACCTGACGGGGTTCACAGAGCTCCATTGCGCAAGACCCAACCGTCGACACCACTTTCCAGGGCCAGACCCTAAAAGGTGTGACCCTCAGCACGGCCATCAATCCTGCTATAGCGGCTTGCAGGTTACAGGGCACCGCTACCGCCCCATCTAGTACGGCAAAATTTATATCTATTTTCAAGGCTATTCACCTTGTGACACGACTTATATTATACTAAACAAAAGCCCTTTTGTCAAGCACTCAACTTCTGTATTTATTAATCAATTGGTTATAATGTTAACATATCGTTAAATTTATTAAAAAAATGTAAATTTCACCTAAAATACTTGATTTGAAAGTTACATAATTATATACTTATATTAGTAAAGACTTATATGAAAAATAATAAAAGAGGTGAAAAAATGTCATCTGAAAATGAAAATATTATTGATTTTTTAAAGTGTATATCAGATAATACTCGCTTTAAAATTTTAAAATTAATTGCCGAGGATACCTTATGTGTCTGTGAATTAACAGAGATTTTAGATCGCACTCAACCCTGTATTTCTCAACATATGGCCAGATTTAAAAAGTTAAATTTAGTTAATGAAAAAAAGGATAAACAATGGTCCTATTACAGTCTCAACAATAAAAAGTATAATGAATATCTAAAAACTTTAAATAATCTTAAAAATTTAGATTTCAAAAATCTTGGTTTAAACAATATTGAAAAAAAATATCAAGAAACTAAAAGTAAAGATTTATGTAATATAAAAAATAATTAAATTATGAGGTGATATTTAAAATGGAAAGTGAAAACAAGTTAAAAAACACAGCCGGAAGCGGCCTTAATTTTTTCGAAAAATATCTCAGTATATGGGTTGCACTTTGTATAATAACCGGGATTCTTATCGGTCGCAATCTACCAATAATCCCCAATACCTTAAGCAAAATGGAATATGCTCATGTTTCAATTCCGGTAGCAGTTTTAATCTGGTTAATGATCTATCCTATGATGGCTAAAGTTGATTTTGAAAGTATAACCAATGCAGGCAAAAAACCCAAAGGATTAGTAATTACTTTAACTGTAAATTGGATTATTAAACCTTTTACAATGTTTTTCTTTTCCTGGATATTCCTAAAAGTTATTTTTTCAAATTTTATTGCCGCTGAACTGGCTCAAGAATATGTGGCTGGAGCAATACTATTAGGTGCAGCCCCCTGTACTGCTATGGTTTTTGTCTGGAGTTATTTAACTGATGGTGATCCTGCATATACCCTGATTCAAGTTTCGGTTAATGATCTTATCCTCCTTATAGCTTATGCTCCTATTGTGAAAATATTATTGGGGATTAGTAATATTAATGTTCCTTATGAAACTGTATTTATGTCAGTAGGACTCTTTATTGTTATACCACTAACAGCTGGTTATCTCTCTCGTAAGTATTTTGTCAGGAAAAAGGGGGAAGATTGGTTTGAAAATGTATTTTTGGATAAAATAAGTAATTTCACTGTAATAGGATTGCTTTTAACCCTAATTCTTCTCTTCTCATTTCAGGGAGATGTTATCTTAAATAATCCTTTACATATTCTATTAATAGCTATACCTCTAATTATTCAGACGTTTTTCATATTTTTAATTGCTTATTTTTGGGCCAAATTTTGGAAGGTCCCACATGATATAGCAGCTCCAGCAAGTATGATAGGAGCCAGCAACTTTTTTGAATTGGCTGTAGCAACTGCTATAAGTCTTTTTGGGTTAACTTCTGGGGCAGCCCTGGCAACAGTAGTAGGAGTTTTAGTTGAAGTACCTCTTATGTTAACTTTAGTAAGAATAGCAAATAAAACAACTCACTGGTTTGAAGATAAAGAAAAGATTGCAGCATAAAAATAATTAAATGAGGTGAAATATATGAAAATTGCATTTATTGCAGATATCCATGCAAATATATTTGCTCTTAAAAAAGTCTTGCAGGATATTGAAAAACAAAATGTTGATAAAATCATTTGTTTAGGGGATCTGGTAGGATATGCTCCCTATCCAAATGAAGTAATTAATCTTATTAAAGAAAAAAATATCCTTACCATTCAGGGTAATTATGATGAAAGCACTGGAGAAGAATTAATGGTCTGTGGTTGTGATTATGAATCTCAAAAAGAAACAGAAAATGCTAATAAATCATTATTCTGGACCCAGGAAGAAGTTAGTGAAGAAAATAAGAAATGGCTGGCTGAGCTTCCTAAAGAAAAGAAAATAGAAATTGAAGGTTGGAATTTATACTTAGTCCATGGAAGTCCTCGAAAAAATAATGAATATTTATATGCTGATAGTAAAGAAGTCAAAGAAATTGCTAAAAATTTCGAGTTTGACGTTTTATTAAGTGGTCACACTCATTTACCTTATTTTAAGGTCATAAATGAAAAATATATAGTAAATGCAGGAAGTGCAGGCAAACCAAAACATGGTAATCCTCGAGCGACTTATGTAATTTTAGATATTAAAAAAGATAGTATTGATTATACAGACAGAGAAGTAAAATATAATGAAGAAAAAATAGCAAAAGCAATAGAAAATAATGAGATCCTTCCCAATGATTTTGCTGAATTATTTAGAAATGGAGGAGCTTAAAAATTTAAGCGGTGGCTTTCCACCGCTATTAATTTTTGTATTATTTTATTTTACTTAATTCTTTTGCAATTTCAGCCCCAGCTCTAGCATTGTTTTTTACTAAAGAAATATTTGTTTCAAGACTTTGACCATCAGTTATCTCTTTTATTCTATCTAAAAGAAAAGGAGTAAGTTCTTTACCATTAATATTTCTTTCTTCTGCCTCATTAAGAGCCTGTTCTATCTTTTGATTAATTATATCAGATTCAATTTCATCTTTCTTAGGGACAGGTACTGCAATCATTAAACCTCCATCTAATCCAGATTCCCATTTTGCTTTGCAGATTTCTGCACCATCTTTAGCTGATTTAATTTTATAGTTTGGCTTATAACCACTTTTCCTACTATAAAATGCAGGAAATTCTTCAGTTTTATATCCTAGAACTGGTACTCCAAAAGTTTCAAGTTTTTCTAAAGTAAGTCCAATATCAAGAATAGATTTTACTCCAGCTGAAACAACAGCAACATTTGTTCTTTTCAGCTCTTCTAAATCAGCAGAGATATCAAAAGATTTATCAGCACCTCGATGAACTCCTCCTACACCACCAGTTACAAAAATATTTATTCCGGCCATTTCAGCACAAATCATTGTAGCAGCAACAGTAGTAGCTCCATGCTTTTTTCGAGCCAATACAACTGGTAGATCTCTTCTGCTAACTTTGAGAACCTCTTTTGATTGTCCTAAAAATTCAATCTCTTCTTTACTAAGGCCTATCTTTATTTTACCATCAATTATAGCTATAGTAGCTGGAACTACCCCTTTCTCTCTTAGGATATCTTCTATCTCTATTGCAGTTTCAATATTTTCTGGATACGGCATTCCATGAGCAATTATAGTAGATTCTAAAGCTACTACAGGCTGATTATTTTCAAGTGTTTCTTTAACTTCATCTTTTATATCAAGATACTTATTTAAATCATTTTTCATAATAATTAATCCCCCTTTAGTCTTTCTTTTAAATCTGGATTAACAGTAAATTTACTTTTTACTGTCAAGGAAGCAATTTTAATACCATATTCAACCGCCTTTTTTAATTCACTATTTTCCCTTACTAATTTGCTGGCAATTCCGGCCAAAAGAGCATCTCCAGCACCGGTTGTTTCTTTTAAATCTTTTTTAGGAATTTTTTCAGCTTCAACAAAATCAGATTTTTTCTTACTAAGAATTAAAACACCTTTTTCACCACAACTGACAAACATTACAGGAATATTTTTATAACGATTATATTTTTCTTTAACTCTTTTCAATCTTAAAGAAAAATCATTTTCACCTTTAACTTCAAGACCAAGAAGCATTTCAGCTTCATCTAAATTAGGACTTAAATAATCAATACTTTCTATTTGCTGTAATAATTTTTTCCCTTTATCAATAGAGACAGGTTCAGCAAAAGTAATAATCTTATTTTTTTTAGTTATTTCTAAAATATATTCAATAACTTCTGAATTAAGGTTTGTATCAAAAATAACTAAAGATGCATTTTTTATTAAATCTTTATTTGCTTTTATGTAAGATTCATCAATACTATTCATAATTTCCATTCCAGAAATTGCAGCAATTAATTCTCCATCTTTATCAAGGTGAGCAAGATACAACCCTGTTTTTTCTTTATCAGTAATTTTTACATGATCTAAATTTACCTGAGATCTGGAAGTCTCCTCTAATAATTTTTTTCCAAAATGATCATTACCCACAGAAGTAAGTAGAGTAACTTTATTATCTAAAATTCCAAGATTTTCAGCAATATTACGTCCTACTCCTCCCAAGCTTTCTTCTATATGTCCTGGATTGGATGTATGGGGTAAATAGTTTTCACTATAGGCTTTTAAATCTACATTACTACCTCCAATTACTACAATATTTTCCATCAAATCACTCCTTAGAGAAACTTAATTTAAAATTCTATATCCGAAAGTTCTAAAGCTGTTTTATTAATATTATCTTTAAATTTAAATTCTTCAATTTCTTCTCCATCTATTTTTTCATCAGGAAGAGAAACAATAAATTCTGATCCTTTTTCTTCTCTACTTTTGACTGTTATTTTTCCTTCGTGTAATTCAACTAAAGATTTTACAATAGAAAGCCCAAGACCACTACCTTCACTATTTCTGGTCATTGACTCATCAATTTGTTTAAATTCATCAAAAATAAATTTCAATTTATTATTTTTTATACCAATTCCATTATCTTTTACAGAAATTTTTATCATATCACTTTCTTTATATAAACTTACAGTAATCATATCCCCTTTTTCAGTAAACTTTACTGCATTTGAAAGCAAATTCAAAATAATTCTTTCGATATTGACAGGATCACATTTGATTATTTTTCTCTCAAAATCTGAAATAAATTTTATATCTCTATTTTTATTGTCTATGTAAGATTTTACAGAATCAGTCACCTTATTTAAAATATCTACTATATCAGCATTTTTTAATTCTAATGAAAAAGAATCAACATCCATTTTTACCAGATCAATTAAATTGTTAACTAACCTTAACATCCTATATCCATTTTGCCTAATAATATCTGTATATTTACTAATACTATTATTATCTTTTTTATTTACATTTATCATCTGTACAGCCGAAAATATAAGGTTAAGTGGAGTTTTAAATTCATGAGATAATTTGCCGATTAAATCCATTTTATTTTTTGTTTTTTCAAGTTTGTTTTGATTTTCAATTAAATTTTGCCGTAGATTATCATATTTAACAATATTATGATAAATACTCCTATTAGTATCATTAATAAGCATAGTAGAATTCAAAAGAGTGAATAAAGAAGAAATTGAAAAAACCGGTATTATTTTAGCCCAAAATAATAATGGATAATCCAAAATTATTATAAGAATTGTGAAACCAACTATTAAAACCCAACTATAAGCTTTTACTATTTCTTTTTTATCTATAGTAACAATTATACTATCTTTATTTTTATGATATATCCCACCAATGATTACTGGAAAGAATATTTCAAAAATTATTACTCCAATAACCCATTCTCCTCCAAGCATCCACCTATAAAAAGCTGGCAGAGAAGTTACCACTAATCCATATTTCCAACTATAAATATAAGAAATTAAGAAAATTGGGATACTTTTTAAATCAAAAGCTATACCATGATATACAAAAGGTCTTTTCATTAAAATAATAGATATTAAAGCAGCTAAAAAAGCAATAGTTATTTTATAATAATATGGATCATTAACATCACTTTTTAATAAATGTTCTTTTAAACGTACAGAAAGCAAAATAAATAAAATAACCATAGCCATATTATATATTAGCTCAATTAACATAAAATCAACCTCTTTTATTTTCGGTTTTCTCTTATTCTGATATTTTATACTTTTACTATAACATATTTCCAACTATATTAAAAAAGTTTCAGACATAAAAAAAAGACCTCTCAAAAAGGTCATAAATAAATGGCGGAGAGGGAGGGATTCGAACCCTCGGTAGGTTTTAGCCTACACCCGCTTTCCAGGCGGGCCCCTTAAGCCAGACTCGGACACCTCTCCATATTATTTTTCTTTTGTCACACATCAAGTATTATATTAAATATTATTGCTTTTGTCAAGGATAACACAAATTTGGCGGAAGGAGAGGGATTCGAACCCTCGAGACACTAATGAAGTGCCTACCTGATTTCGAGTCAGGCGGTTTCAACCGGACTCACCCATCCTTCCATTATCTTAAACTTTTAAAAAAATTTTTTAGCATTTTACTACTTTTTTCTGCCATAAATCCACTTTTGACTTTTATAGTATGATTAAATCTACTATCATCACTTAAATCATAAAGAGAACCAACAGCTCCACCTCTTTTATCATAAGCTCCAAAAACTAATCTATCAATTCTGGCCTGAAGCATTGCCCCAACACACATAGGACAGGGTTCTAAGGTTACATAAATTTCGCAATTTTCAAGTCGCCAACTACCGGTATATTCTGCTGCCTGACGAATGGCTATCATTTCTGCATGAGCAGTTGGATCCTGTATCTCTTCTTTTAAATTATATCCTCTACCAATAACCTTATCATCTTTTATAACAACTGCGCCAATAGGCACTTCTTTTTTCTCCAACGCCTTTTTTGCTTCTTCAAAAGCTAAATCCATAAATTTTTTATCTCTATTCATAAATTACTCCTTATCTAAATTATATCCTTCTTGCCAGTATTATAATTAAAACTCTTTTTTTTGTCAAGAATTTGTACTCTAATCCACCTTTTATTTCTTTTATTATAAGAATATTTATGATAAAATATAACATAATACTACATTTGTACTAAAATTATTTAAAATACATTAACAAACCACCAGGAGGAGATCTATTTATGAAAAAAATCAACGAAAAAATTGGTATCTATGAAATTTTAAAATCCTTCTCCTATTCTATGGACTTAATCAGTGAAACAGTTGTGGGTCATCACAATAAAGTTGCTTATATTTCTTTAGAATTAGGAAAAGAAATGAATTTATCTAATACTCAACTAAAAAAACTAGTCATCTCTGCTCTAATCCATGATTTAGGAGTTTTTTATCTCCATCAAAGTTTTTCAGATTTAAGTTTTGATAGTCGTAGAAATCAGCATGCAGAAATTGGCTATCATTTACTAAAAAACAATTCTCCAATAGCTGATATACCAGAAATCATAAGATATCACCACCATGAATGGGACAAAAAAAATAATGATGAAATTCCTAGATTAAGCAATATATTACACCTGGCTGATAGAATAGCAGTTTTAATCAAAGATGATTCACCTATTTTAAGCCAGAAAAAAAGAATCATAAAGATAATTAAAAAAAATAGAAAATTACGTTTCTGTCCTGAAGCAGTAGAAAAATTTATTAAACTTTCCATTAGAGAGGATTTTTGGCTTAACATTATCTCTAACACTAGAATAGAAAAAAAACTAGATGATTTTTTTCTACCTCCAAGCTGGTTAATAAATTATGATGAAGTCCTAAAAATAAGTAATCTTATAAGTCATATCATTGATTTTAGAAGCTCTTTTACTGCTACTCACTCCGAAGGAATCGCTGCAATTTCAGCACACTTAAGTAAGTACTTGAATTTTAACAAAAAAGAACAGAAAAAAATGAAAATTGCTGGTTATTTACACGATATTGGTAAACTTGTAGTACCTCCAGCAGTTTTAAATAAATCTGGTAAATTAACAAATGAGGAATGGAATATAATGAAAACCCATACTTATTATACCTATCAAGCTCTTTCCACTACTGAAAATCTAAATACAATTAGAGAATGGGCTTCCTACCATCACGAAAAACTAAACGGTAAAGGGTATCCATTTCATCTTAATAAAAATCAATTATCTCTAGGTTCAAAAATAATGGGAGTTTCTGATGTTTTTACAGCTATCACTGAAGATAGGCCTTATAGGAAAGGTATGGAATATTCAAAGGTGAAAATTATATTAAATGAAATGGCAGTAGAAAATGAACTGGATGAAGAATTAGTTGGAATAGTTCTCGATGATTTTGATGAATTTAATGATATTAGAGAAGAAGTTCAGGTTAAAACTAAAAAATATTTTAATAAATTTAATAGAAAAGCAAAAAACATTCTGGATTCCTTAGACGGGGAGAATATTTCATCTGATAGACCTGAAGCTTTAAAATAATTAAAAAAACACCCTGGCAAAATATCCTTCTACCAGGGTGTATTATATATCTTAAATATTAATAAAAAATGGCGTGCCCGAGAGGACTCGAACCCCTAGCCTACTGATCCGTAATCAGTCGCTCTATCCAATTGAGCTACGGGCACAACATATTATAAAACAGTTCTATTTTCGACTGCACAAATTATTATATATGCTTTAATCTAAAATGTCAAATATTTATTCCCTTAAATCATTCTTAATTCTTTCAAATTCTTCTTTATCTATTTCACCTTTTGCATATCTTCTTCTAGCTATTTCTTCAGGACTTAACTCAGTTTCTGTTTTTCTTCCATAAGAAGAATCACTTTTTCTATAATTTTCATACCCTTTCTTTTGATTATTATAACCACTAATATATTTAAATAAATAGAAAGCAGCAACTATTAACAATCCCCAAAAGAAAATCATCATAAAACCTCCACCTCCTCTAAACATAAAAGCAGGATTAAAACAACCTCTAACAAATCCCATCTACAACACCTCCAAATTTAATATATATAATTTATTCTAAATATGAAGCTTCAATATTTTCTTTTTTTAATAAATTTGCATTTGTAACAACAGTTATTGAACTGGTAGCCATTGCAATCTCAGCTATTACTGGATGTAATAATCCAGCTACTGCTACTGGAATAGCTATAAGGTTATAGAAAAATGCCCAGAATAGATTTTGCTTAATTTTTTTGAATGTAGCCCGTGAAAGTTTCACAGCAGTAACTACTGCTGAAAGTTCACCTCTTACTAAAGTTATATCAGCTGACTCAATTGCTATATCAGTACCAGTACCAATTGCTAAACCAACATCTGCTTTAGTTAATGCTGGAGCATCATTAATTCCATCTCCAACCATTGCTATCTTCCCAAATTTCTTTTTCAAATTATCTATTTCCTTTACTTTTCCATCTGGAAGCACTTCAGCCACAACATGATCTATACCAACTTTATTTGCGATAGCCTGAGCAGTTCTTTTATTATCTCCTGTAATCATTGCAGTCTTAAGTCCCATATTTTTTAGTTCATTTATAGCTTCAACTGAGTCCTCTTTTAAAGTATCAGCAACTGCAATTACAGCAATTAATTCCTGATCATAACCAACTAACATAGCAGTTTTGGCTTCATTTTCTAATTTCTTTAATTCATCTTTTAAATCAACTACATCTATATTTTTTTCCGAAAACAATCTCTCATTACCAATCAATACTTCTTTACCATCTATTTCTCCTTTAACTCCTTTGGCCGTTATTGATTCAAAATTATTTACATTTTTTAAAGAAAGTTCTTTTTCTTCAGCAGCATTAACTATCGCACTTGCTAAAGGATGTTCAGAAGCTGATTCTACAGAAGCAGCTAATTTTAATACTTCTTCTTTTTTAAAATTATTGGTTGATCCTAAAACTATATCTGTCAATTCTGGCTTGCCTTTAGTAATAGTCCCAGTTTTATCAAAAACAATGGCATTTATATCTTTCATAACCTGAATTGCTTCACCTTTTCTAATTAGTACTCCATTTTCTGCCCCTATTCCACTCCCAACCATTAAAGCTGTTGGAGTAGCCAATCCTAAAGCACAGGGACAGGCAATTACTAAAACGGAAATCGTTGCAAAAATTGCCAGAGTAAATGAATTCAATCCCGGTTGAACCCAGGGTAAAAATCCACTTGCCCAATAAGCTATATCCTGGAAAAATTCAGGAAATATCATCCAGGAAAGAAAGGTTAAAGTAGCAATTACCAAAACCGTCGGAACAAAAATTCCTGTTATTTTGTCTGCAAATTTTTGGATAGGAACTTTAGTTCCCTGGGCTTCTTCTACCATTTTTACAACCTGAGATAAAAATGTATCTTTACCTACTTTTGTTGCTTTAACTTTAAGAAATCCTTTTTGATTTACAGTTGCACCTATTACTTCATCACCTTCAGATCTTTTAACTGGCATTGATTCACCAGTAGCCATTGATTCATCTATAGAACTTTGACCTTCTATAATAACTCCATCTGTAGGAATTTTTTCCCCTGGTCTAACAACCATAATATCTCCTGGTTGAAGTCTATCCACTTTTATCTCTTTTTCTTCTCCATCTTCAATAATCACCGCTTTTTTTGCTCCAAGCTCCATTAATTTTTTAATAGCCTCTGAAGCTCTTCCCTTAGCAGATTCTTCAATATATTTTCCAGTAAGATGAAATGCCATAATCATTCCGGCAACTCCGGCAAAATTAGCTATTGGTGTAAAAAAGACCGCTGGTCCTGTAATAAAAGCTGCTCCAGTACCCATTGCAATTAAAACATCCATATTGGCTCCACCATGTTTAACTGATCTATAAGCACTACTAAAAGTCCTTCTGCCAAAAATAAATAGGGGAGGAACTGCCAGTAAAATCATCCCTAAATTATAGATGGTTTGATTGGGCCAAACTATTCCCATAAACATTTCTGGGATCATCCATAAGATTATAGGAATAGTAAAAACCCAGGTTCCAATCATTCTCCTTTTAGCCTTTTTTACTTTTTCTTCATCATTTATTTTTTTTTTATCTTTTTCTTCTTTACTATTATTCTCAAAAGAAATTATTTCATAACCACTCTTTTTAACTATCTCTACAAATTCTTCTTTATCAAGTTCTAAGGGATCATATTCTACAGTTCCTCTATCTGTTGCAATATTAACATCGGCATTGAATACTCCATCCATTGTTTTAAGATTTTTTTCTATTGTTTGAGCACATGAAGCACAACTCATCCCACCTATATCAAAAATTACTTTTTCTCTATTTTTTTTTACATCATAACCACTTTCTTTAACAGCATTTATTAAGTTATTTCTATCTGTTATTTCTGGATCAAAAATAATATATGCTTTTTCAGTACTGAGATTTACATTTGCCTCTTTTACTCCTTCTGCATTATTTAAAGCCTTCTCTACTCTAGAAGAACAGGCTGCACAATGCATTTCCTCAATATCAAGATTTATTTTTTCTTCACTCATTATTACACCTCCACATTTTACATTAAATATTATACCCCTAGTGGGTATTTTCTCTTTAAATTAAAGGTATCATAGATCATAAAAAAAGTCAAGTAATTTAGTCAGGATTAAAATAAATTATATTTTTTGTTAAATTTCTTTAATTTAAATCATTTATATTTTTTCCTGTAAATACAACCTCGATTACAATAAAAACAGAGATAGCGGTCATCTTCATATCCCATATAATGAAGAGTTGCAGTTGGAGAAATAAGACCAAGAAGATCTTTAATTCTATCGATATCCTGAAAATATTGGTAATGAAAATATGCAAAACTACGCTGCAAAGTTTCATTACCAAAATTATCAATACCTACTTCTTTAGCAGTATTTTTTAAAGTGAAATATAATTTATCCTGATTTGAAAATAAATAGTCATTTTCATCAAATCCCCCAAGAAACTCTTCTATTTCTACTAATTTATCATTTTTTATAATCTCATTTTTTCTTTTTTTTATAATATTTTCTGTCTCTTTTTTATCCAAATCAACTGTTTTATTTAATGTTAATCCTAGATTGAATCCAATAAGAAAAAGGTAATAACAGCTTTCATCTATTTCTTTTAATCTATTTTGAAAATCATTTAATTTTAATTTGTTTTGGACGGCTTTACCTTCTTCCATACTTTTAACCCCTTTTTTACAATGATTTTTTAACTGAAATTAAAACTATCTCCAACTGAAGCTATTTTCACTTTGTTTTTAAATCTATCTTTCATCATCATTGCTGCTCTTGTTCCAGTACAGTGAATGGGAACTAATAAATCAAAATTTAATTTAGAAAAATAATTAATTATTTTAGTAACTTTTTTATCAGATGAATGTTTAAGATGCATACCTCCCATTATAGCTTTTATTCTTTTTCCATTAGTAAGTTCTTTAATATATTTTAAAATATTTACAACACCTTTATGACTACAACCTAGAAGTACTATTATCCCTTCAGGAGTATCAAAATATAATGAAATATCATCTTTAAAATTATCCACCACTTTATTTTTTCTTTTACCTGAAATATATTTTTCATTTATATATTTGTTCTTAGCAACTGGAACTTCTCCTGTAACATACATCCCCTTATTTATCTCTGTTTTCTTTTCTGCATTAGTAAATTTCTTTATATTTTCTCGGTCAGTATTATTACCTATAAATTCAAGCTTACCATCAGCTTTTTTAAATTTAGATGAAAAAGCCTCCCGGTGGGCAATAATTTCAACCTCAGAATTTATTTTTAACAATTTGTCCAAACCACCAGTATGATCATCATGTCCATGACTCAATATTACCGAAGATATTTGCTCTAAGTTAATATCTAATTTTTTAGCATTATGAGAAAGAACCAAACCCTGACCTGTATCAAAAAGATATTTTTCTTTTCCATAATTGATATAAAATGACAAACCATGTTCAGCTAAAAAACCTCTTTTCTCTACACTATTTTCAGCAAGTATTGTTATTTCTAAATTTTTAGTCATATTTTCTCCTTTCAGAAAATAAAATTATAACCTCCCGGGCCATAGACCATCAGGTTGGTTTGATAACCCATCGGAGTAGAAAAGGCAGAACTTGAAGCAAAAGTTACAGTTAATAAAAAGGAAGCAGTTCCTGTTTTTTCTACTGCTATACCTAAAGGAATTAAATCAGATAGCAAAAAGAAAACTTCCCAGTTGATAGATTTTGGAACTTCTTGCGGTTCTACCATTCCAGTACTAACCATAGCTGCCACTCCTCCTGAATCCAATTTTATATATTAAGTTCATTATTTACTGCATATTATATTTTATCAAAAATTTAATTTTAGAACAAGATAATATGGAAAAAAATAGATGACAATACACTTAAAGTGATTTTTGGGATACAACTAATCGAGATTTTAAATCACCTAAGTAATATTATCATCTAATTGAAAAAATTATTCTACTACAACTGAAACTCCATCAGGAATAGCAGTAATAGAAGCTTCTTCATCATCTAACAAGCCTTCAGCTAAAGAAAGAGCAGATTCTAAATCTGAAGCCCAATGCATATGCATATCCTCTACCATCTCTTGAGGGGCATCAGTTACCATTATTACTTCAAATTTAAGTAATATACGAGCCAGAATCTGTGATTCCCACTGATCAGGAATTGTTTCTTTTCTACCTCTGGCTAAAATATCTTCCATTATATCTTCTACTTTTTTAGCTTCTTTAAATGTTTTATAAAATTCTTCTCCACCATGACCGTCAGAGCATTCAGCTGCAATAATAATCACTCCACCTTCTTTACAGGTAGCTTCTGCTGCAGTCATTCCTTTCACAGATTGATATATATTTTGATCTAAGGGATAACCACCATTCGTAGTGATTACAATATCCGCAGGTTTAGATTTCACACCAGCAAGCTCAGATACAAATTCTGTTCCTTTTAAATGAGCTTTTTCTCTATGCCCGGCAAAGGCATTTATAACTTTTTTGTCCTCATTAATAACTACATTCAAAATGAAAGCAAGTCCTGCTTTTTTAGCTGCATAAAGCATATCTTCATGCATCGGATTACCCTCGAGCATACCAGTTCTGGCTCGAGGATGATCAATAAACTCTGAACAGTGATTGGCCAAAACAGTTGTCTTACTTGCTACTCCGGGTAGAACACTTTTTCTGCCTCCAGAAAAACCAGCAAAAAAGTGAGGTTCTATAAAACCTTCTGCAATTAATAGATCAGCATTTACAGCCGTTTTATTTAAGAGCATATCCCCCCCGGAAGGTAATTTGCCTAAATTAACCATTTGTGATTCATCTCTACTATCATGCATTTCAATATTTATATCATCAACTATTCTATCTCCATATTTATCTCGCAGTTCTTCTTCTGTTGAAGCTCTGTGAAAGCCAGTTGCAACTAAAATTGTAATTTCTGCTTCACTATTTACACTCTCTATTTCATCAAGTAAAATCGGCATTGTAATATGGCTGGGTACCGGTCTGGTATGATCACTGGATATAATAACTATCTTATCTTTTCCTTTAGCCAATTCTTTGAGTTTTGAACTGGCAATTGGATTGGCCATAGCCTCTTTTACTATTTCACTCTCACTTTTATCAGCTTCATATTCATGAGCTCTAGAAAATAATGTTCCCTTTAATCTATCTGCTGGAATTTCCAAATTCAATTTTTCTCTTCCATAAGGAAATTGTAATTCAGGCATCTTATTACCCCTTTCTTATTACTCATCTTCCATGTCAAAGATTTTACCCGGGTTCATAATATTATTAGGATCAAAAGCCTTTTTGATACCGCGCATAAGCTGGAGTTCAGTTGGATCCATCATCATATCCATATATTTTTTCCGCTTAGATCCAATACCATGTTCACCACTTAAAGTACCACCTAGCTCTTTAGTTGCTTCATATAAATCAACTAAAGCTTCTTCTTCAATTTCAGCCCATTTTTCCATAGAATGATCAGGATTTTTAACTAAAGTAGCATGTAAATTCCCATCACCTGCATGACCATAACAGGGAATTTGTATATCATATTTTTCTGATATTTCATCTAAATAAGGCATTAATTTTGGTATATTAGCAGTTGGAACAACAATATCCTCTAAACTCTGATGAGGACTAACAACCTTAAAAGCCTCTGCAATATTACGACGTACACTCCAAATTCTTTCCCTGGTTGTATGATTATCTGCTACATAAACTTCAATTGCATCATTATCAAGACAAAGCTCTCCGATAGTTTCACTATCTGCATTAACAACATCTTCTTTATTACCATCAACTTCTATTAAGAGCATCGCTCCTGCTTCCTGATACGGTAAATGTTCATTTAGATATTCACAGGAAGTTTTAACAGAAAGTTTATCCATAAATTCAATACTGGTTGGAATAATTCTTCCTTCAGTCATAATTTTTGGAACAGTAGATATAGCAGTTTCTTCATCCTCAAACAATGCTAATAATCCAACTCTTTGAGTAGGTTTAGGTAATAGTTTGATAGTTGCTTTAGTTACTATTCCTAAAGTTCCCTCTGATCCAACAATCAATTGTTTTAGATCATAGCCAGTTACATCTTTAACTCTTTTTCCTCCAAGTTGAACTATTTCTCCAGTTGGAGTAACAATTTCAAGTCCCATTACATAACGACCGGTAACACCATATTTTACAGCTTTACCTCCACCAGCATTTTCGGCAATATTACCACCTAAATAACAGGTTTCTACACTCATTGGATACCCTGCAAAAAAGAGGCCACTGTCTTCCAGCATTTCATTTACACTATTGGTAATTACCCCTGGTTCTAAGACCATCATCAAATTATCATAATCTATTTCTACAACTTCATCCATATTTTCTATAGAAATTACAATTCCACCATGGTCAGGAATAGCTCCTCCAGAAAGACCACTTCTAGCTCCAGATGGTGTAACCGGAATTAATTCTCTATTAGCCAGCTTCATAATTTTAGAAATCTCTTCTGCACTATTAGGTGTTAAAACTACTTCTGGCATATGACCATATTCTTCAGCTGGAGTTTCATCATGAGAATAAGCTTCTATTTTTTCTTCTTCTGTCAAAACATTTTTTTCACCGACAATTTCTCTTAATTCAGCCAAAATATCTTCTGTGACCGGATTATATTTCATTATTTTACCTCCTCAGCCAATTGCTTGTTCAATTCAGGAACAATTTCAAATAAGTCCCCTACGATTCCAAAGTCTGATACTTTGAATATATCAGCATCAGGATCTTCATTAATTGCAATAATATTTTCCGAAGTTTTCATACCAGCTAAATGTTGAATAGCTCCTGAGATACCAACTGCAAAATAGAGTTTTGGTGTAACTGTTTTACCACTTAACCCTACCTGATAGGGATAAGAAATCCAGTCTCTATCTACTGCATCACGGGAAGCACCAACTGCTCCATCAAAATAACCGGCAAGTTCTCTAATCATAGCAAAGTTTTCACCTTTTTTAAGTCCTTTTCCACCTGCTGCTATAACATCAGCATCCTGAATATTAACTGCATCTTCTTCATTTTTACGGAATCCAATTTTTTTCACTCTTCCATCTAATAAAGAACTGTCAAATTTAAGATGGACTATTTCACCTGTACGATTCTCATCTTTTTCTGCAGGTTTTGTTGAATGAGGCCTTACTGTTGCCATCTGTGGCCTATGATTAGGAGTTTTAATAGTAGCCAGGATATTACCCCCGATTGCAGGTCTTGTCTGAAGTAAATTACCTGTATCTTCTTCAATATCTAAGTCAGTACAGTCAGCTGTTAAACCAGCATCAGTTTTTATAGCTATATAAGGCATTACTGTTCTTCCCATTGAAGTAGCAGCTGCCAGAATTATTTCAGGTTTATATTCTTCTATTAAATCTTCAATTACATTACTGTAATTCTCTACAATAAAATCTTTTAGAGCAGGAGAATTCATTAATAATACTTTATCTGCACCTCTTTTAATCAACTCTTCTGCCTTTTCTTCAGTAATTTTATCTCCAATTACCAATGATACTAATTCTTCATCTAATTTATCTGCAAGTTTGCGTCCTCTACTTAATAATTCAAAGGAAACTTCTTTTATTTCACCATTTCTTGCTTCTCCAAGTGTCCATACTCCATTATATTCCATTTATATAACCTCCTATACTAATTCTTCTGATTTTAAATAGTCAATAAGTTGAGAGACTGCCTCTTCTATATTTCCATCCTCTCTTACATCTACAACTGTTCCACCACGTGTAACTTTTGGATGATCAATATTAACAACTCGAGTTGGAGAACCCTGTAGTCCTAAATAATCTTCATCCATATCAAGATTTTCTAAATTCCACTGTGGTATATCAACCTTCCTTGAGCGCTGTTTTCCTCTTAAAGTAGGTAAACGTGGAAATGAAATTTCCTTAACAACTGTCAATAAAGCAGGCAGTGGTAACTCCAGTTTTTCATAACCTTCTTCTACCATTCTTTCAACTACAATCGAACTGGTTTCAGTAGTAGTATAGTCCACTTCTTCATCTTCAATTAAATTTACATCAACTATTTCTGAAGTATAAGTAGAAAGTGTAAGATCAAGCCATGATGCAATACCTGGACCGACCTGTCCAGTATCACCATCTGTAGCTCTTTCACCTGCTAATATCAAATCATAATCCATTTCTTCAATTGCAGTAGAAATGGCATAAGAAGTTGCCCAGGTGTCAGAACCGGCAAATTCTCTTCCAGATAATAATACACCATCATCACACCCCATTGCTATTGCTTCTCTTAAGGCTTTTTCTGCTGAAGGAGGACCCATTGTAATAACTGTGATTTTACCTCCATATTTTTCTTTTAACTGAATTCCACTCTCTATTGCATAAAGATCAAGGGGATTTATAATACTTTCTACACCCTCACGTTTCATTGTACCTGTTTCTTCGTCCATCTTAACATTACTTGTTTCTGGAACCTGTTTAATTGGTATAACTATATTCAATTTCTTTACCTCCTTATATTAATCATTCTAATAAGCCAATACAACTTAAACATATTAAAGGGCCAGACCACTAAAGCATTTCTTCAACAATTTCCATTCAAATTGATATTTTTGTTAAAAAATCATAGGTGTAAAGAAAGCTACTGTAATCCAGGCTAATATTCCTGCGATTATACCATAAAGTAATGCAATAGGTAAGTTCTTTCTAATTACAAGTCCTTCTTTACCAACTAACCCAACAGTAGTTAAAGCAGCAACAACATTATGAATACAAATCATATTACCAGCAGCTCCTCCTAATGCCTGTAATGCTAGAGTAGGTGTTACCGGCATTCCAGAAGCAACAGCTGTTCCATATTGAAAAGGTCCAAACATAATATCAGAAGTAGTATTACTACCAGAAATAAATGCTCCAAGTATACCTACAAGTGGAGCTACAAGATACCAAATTCCTCCTACTGTTTTTGCAGCAAATTTAGCCATTACTATTAACATTGAATCCTGACCTGTCGCTCCTCCTGAATTCATCATAATATATACCATTGACAGGGCAAAAAATAAAGCTATAGCAGCAGGTTTTATCATTGAAAAAGTTTCCTTCCAGGCCTCTTTTGCTTCTCCTTTTTTCATACCATGCATGTAAGGAATTAAAATAGCTACAAAGATAAATGGAAATACCCCTGGATTATAAAAAGGTGTTATCATTTTTCCAATATCTGTTCCTAAAATATTTGTCATTCCTATTGACCATGACTTTAAAATAGGAGTTAAATTAAAGACTTCTAAACGACCAATGAGTAAAATAATACCAATAAGTGCATATGGTAACCAGGCTTTAAAGGTTGTTATCTTAGCCTTATTAGCATCTACATCTTCTTCACCAGCTTTAACTTTTCCTTCCCAGTCATCTTCCCATTCTTCATGAGGTGGAAAATCCCATTTTTCCTCTGGAACTAAAATCCCCTTTGAAACTATAAAAAGAAAAATAGGTAAACCAATTAAAGAACCTAATAAAGCAGGAAGTTCTGGACCTACAAAATATGCTATAAGGAATTCTGGCACAGTAAAAACTAATCCACCTAAAAGTGCTAAAGGCCAGACTTCTAAACCTTTTTTATAAGTACCATCTACTATTTTTGTCATTAATGCCACTATAACCAGCGGTATAAATGATCCAACAAGCAGATGAAGCAAACCAGTAAAAGCACCTATATTATCTAAAAATTGAGCAAAAGTTAATAAAGCTCCATTATGTTCAAGGGGAAACTCTATTAAATTTTCTATAGCAGCAAATCCACCCCAGATAGGAACACCAACCGCTCCAAAACTTACAGCAGCACTGTCAGCTATCAAGGCTGAAGTAGCAGCAATAAGGGGTGGAAAACCCATTCCAACAAGCAAAGGGGCTCCAACAGCTGCTGGAGTACCAAAGCCAGCTGCTCCTTCAAAGAAAGAACCTAAAAGCCAGGCTATAATAATTACCTGTACTCTTCTATCTACAGAAACTGATGTCATAGAGTGAGAAATCCCATGTACTCCTCCACTTTTTTTCATAAGTTGTAAAATAAGTAAAGCACCAAAAACTATTAATAAAATATCAAAAGCATTTATTACTCCTCCAATTGTTGCTGCTGTTAACCAATTTGCTGGCATATTCCAACCAATTGCAGCAATAATTAATGCAGAACCCCAGCCAAAAGGCATTGCCTTACTTGCTGGCCACATATAACCGATCATCAAAACTCCAACTATAATAATAGGTAAAGCAGCTACTAATGCTAACATTTATTTATCCTCCTCTTCTCTTAACTCATTTTGAAAATATTATAAATTTACTTTTCAATTAATTTTTCTAGAAGTTTTCTACTCAATAATACTCCTCTACTCAGACTATATCGCCTCCTTTTATAATATTGTTAAGTGGTCTGACCATCATCCCTCTATATATACATTTCCATCCCAAATCGCAAAACCCTTCTTTATTTTCAAAATATTTTCACATGAAAGAATATTATAATTTTCACAAACTGTTTAATCTTTATCTGATTAGTAATCAATTTTTCGAGATTATTTTAACATTTTCATATTCTTAGTTATTATCAATTATTAAGAGTATTATCTTATTTAGGTTATTTAATCTTTTTTAATTAACTATAAACAATAAATAAAGCAATATATAACTTTTAATAAACTTAATTCAAAAAAATGAAGGCTATTTAATCTATAATTTCACAAAGTAACACATAAAAAAATCCACCATTTCTGGTGGATTAACAAAAATATATCTTTTTATCCTTCTATTTCTTTATTTATCAATTTTTCTACATAATCTAGATGTTTTTTCATTTCTTCCATCGCTTTTTTTGAATCTTTATTTTTAATTGCTGCAAAAATACATTTGTGTTGCCTGGCAAAGTTTTCCATAGTTTCTTTTTTAGAAACAAGTGTAGTTCTTGTGTTTTTGATATGAAAATCCATTGCTTCTGAAATAGAACGCATCATATATTCTAACACTTTATTCCCACTGGCTTTAGCAATTGTATAATGAAACATTTTATCTGAGTTAATACTTACTTTCTCATAACCAGAACTATTTACCAATTGTTCTATATATTCAGCCATTTCTTGAATATCTTCTTCTGAAGCTCTTTCAGCAGCAAGACGAACACAGTCCACCTCAAGAACTCTTCGTAATTCTAATAGTTCTTCTTCTACATTTTCATTCAAAATCAAAACAAGAGATAAAGGGTCTACTAAATTATCATCAAACCTCTCTTTAATGAATGTCCCTTCTCCTGGCCTACTCTTAATAAGACCAATCATCTCCAGAGCACTAAAAGCCTCTCTGATAGAAGCCCTACTGACTCCCAGTTGTTTTTTAAGTTTCCTTTCTGAAGGGAGCTTATCTCCTCTTCCAATTTCACCTTCATAAATTAAATTTTTTATTTGACTAATAACTTTTTCATATACTTTATCATTTTTAATTGGTTTAAAATCCATCATATTAACCTCCATCTACACTTAAAACTGCTAACTTAACATTTTAAGTTTATGTCGTATATTGTAAGACTATATCTATTATAAGATTTTATATTAAGATAATCAAATTATCTAGTACTATTAATTAAAACTTCTTTTACATTAAGTTTATCTCTATTTTTTATATTTGCAAATATAATTTCTGCTACATCAGCTGGATTCATAAACTTTTCTTTCCTTTCTTCAGTAAGGATACCATCCCAAAAAGAAGTATTCATTCCTCCCATATAAAAAGCACTAACATCAATTTTACTATCTTTTAATTCTTTTTCAATACTATCTGTAAAACCTCTAATTCCAAATTTGCTGGCACAATAAACAGATTCAGTGGCTTTACCTTTTTTACCAGCAGTAGAAATTATATTTACTATTAAACCTCTATTGGCCTTTTTCATCTTTTTTAATACAGCTTGAGTACAAAAAATTGTTCCTTTTAAATTTGTGTCAATCATCTGATCTATTTCTTTTTTATTTAATTTTTCAGCTTTTCCAAATCTTCCTAATCCAGCATTGTTTATTAATATATCCACTTTATTAATATCTGAAAATACTTTTTCAACTTCTTCTTTATGACGAATATCTAATTGATGAATCTCAAAAGAGTTTTCCAGTTTTTTAGCTGTTTTTTCAAGTTTACTTATTGTTCTTCCAATCAGGTGTACTTTTGCTCCTTCTTTAGAAAATTTTTTCGCCAATGACTGCCCCAAACCACTACCAGCACCAGTTATTACAACTTCCTTTTTCATTTCTTCCTCCTCCTTCTTTTTAATTTTGATTTAAAAAAAAGGGCAGCAGTAAAAACTGCTACCCTATAATTTCTATTTATCTTTAAAATAGATTTTAAGTTATATTATTTTTAATCTTCATCTGGCTCATAAGCTTTTTCTAATCTCTTATAAGCTTCATATCTTTCTTTAGCATCCTGTTCAGCTCTCTCAAAGAGGTCTTCTGCGACTTCAGGGAAAGTCTTCTGTAAAGCAGAGAAACGAACCTCACTTAAGAGGAAGTCTCTAAAGGATTCAGTTGGTTCTTTAGAATCAAGGCTAAATGGATTTTTACCTTCTTCTTTAAGTTCTGGATTAAATCTGTATAGATGCCAGTATCCAGCTTTAACAGCTTTTTCTTCCTGAGCTACACTACAGCTCATACCCTCTTTTAATCCATGGGAAATACATGGAGCATAAGCTATTACAACAGAAGGTCCATCATATGCTTCAGCTTCTTTTATAGCTTTTACAGCCTGATTCATATTTGCCCCGAGAGAAATCTGGGCTACATATACATAACCATAAGTCATAGCCATTTGACCAAGGTCTTTTTTCTTCACTCTCTTACCTGAAGCAGCAAATTTAGCAGCAGCTGCTGTTGGAGTAGCTTTTGAAGATTGACCTCCAGTATTAGAATAAACCTCAGTATCAAAAATGAGAACATTAATATCGTCATTTTGGGCTATTACGTGGTCAAGGCCTCCATAACCAATATCATAGGCCCAACCATCTCCACCAAATATCCACTGTGACTTCTTGGTGAGATAATCTTTTTTATCAATTATTTCCTGTACTTTTTCATTATCTTTATATTTATCTAGAAGTGGAATTATATTTACAGTAGCCATCTTAGATTCTTCGCCCTGATCTTTTACATCCAGCCATTTTTCAAAGGCGGATTTTAGATCATCACCGATTTCATCTTCTTCAATGGCTTCATTCATAAGATCAGCAATCTTATTTCTGATTTGTTCCATACCTAGATACATTCCATAACCATATTCGGCATTATCTTCAAATAGTGAATTTGCCCAGGCTGGTCCGTGTCCTTCATCATTAGTTGTATATACTGAAGTTGGTGCTGAACCACCCCAGATTGAAGAACAACCTGTAGCATTAGCAATAAGCATTCTATCACCAAATAACTGAGTT
>Ga0207414_1000108_pt1 | contig 40953 bp, 42 predicted proteins | sample PonA231FremontCA_2_FD_187269 | JGI IMG/M metagenome (GOLD analysis project Ga0207414, IMG submission 187269) | Marine sediment microbial community from Fremont, CA, USA - Pond A23 Sediment 1 (SPAdes) | ecosystem: Environmental > Aquatic > Marine > Unclassified | place: USA: Fremont, California...
CCCCACACCGATTCGAACGGTGTGCTGGCTTGGTAGTCTGCAAACCTGAAATTCCCAACCCAGCGGTGCGGTGCCGTGGGATTCCTCCGCGTTCACGCGGAGGAGGATGTCAACGACATCGGCTTCTTATCGGATCCGGAAGCCGACGGATCAGACTGTTTCGCTGGTGCGGCGCGGGCTATCGGGTGCTAACGCGTCGTCGTATATTTTGATAAACAACGCTTCTATCTCCGATTCCGTCGGGTTCCGGGGATTGTTGTCCGGGGACCCGGAATCGATGGCATCACTCGCCATTTTTGAGACGATATCGAGGTACGTTTCACGGTCGGGTACCTCACCGAACTCGCCGAGATACGACGCGAGATTCACGCTTGTACACAACTCGAGGACAGCGTCGCTGGCCTTTGTCGCCGCCTCGCGGTCGGAGGTGGTCTCGTCAGCCGCGTCGAGCAGTCGGGCGACCTCAGCGTACTTTTCGGGGGCTGCCATCGCCGAAAAGTCCATCACATACGGGAGAATGAGCGCGTTCGCAAGTCCGTGCGGGATGTGGAGTTGTGCGCCAAGCGGGCGGGCCATCCCGTGGACGAGCGCGACGGAGGAGTTCGTGAACGCCTGTCCGGCCTGCAGTTGGCCGATCATCATCTCCGTTCGGGCCTCGATGTCGTCGCCGTTCGCCCAAGCCTTGGGGAACGAGTCCGCGATCCTCTCGATGGCCGCGCGAGCATAATCGTCCGGAACGCTGTATGATTTGACCGAGACGAACGCCTCAATCGCGTGGGTGAGGGCGTCGATTCCGGTGAACGCGGTGTGGCTCTGTGGCAGAGACCGGGTCAGCTCCGGGTCCTCGATCGCGACGTCGGGAACCACGTTTTGGGAGACGATGAGGAATTTTGTCGATGTCTCGTCGTCGCTGACGACGATAGATCGGGTCGCCTCGCTACCGGTCCCAGCGGTGGTGTTGACGGCGACGAGCGGCGGGGTCGGGTTTGGAACGCCCTCGTAGCCTGCCCTGTCGACGGCGAACTCGCGGATGGAACCGGGATTGGTGGCCAAAACTCCGACCCCTTTGCCGGTGTCGATCGACGAGCCCCCGCCCAGCGTGACGATAACGTCACAGTCCTCGGTCCGCCACAGCTCGTACGCTTCTTCGATGTTCGTGATCGTTGGATCGGGTCGGACGTCCGTGTAGGTAACCGCCTCAATGCCGCTGTCGCGGAGCGTTTCGAGGATTTCCTCGCCGTAGAAATCAAATATTTGCTGTGTCGCGACGACGAGCGCTTTGTTCCCGTAGAGATCGGCGTAGTCACCGACCTCCGTGACTGCTCCGGTACCGAGGGCGATTTTCGATGGCGAGACGACGATTCGCGTTCCGTGTTCCGGTGTCGGGTATTCGGGTTGCATGGTGTGTCAGCGTTGTGGCGTGGTTTCCCAGTGGATTGTTGCAATCGCAGCGGGTCGTGCGGGGTTCGATCAGTACCCGCATCGTTGGTCGGTACCGCCGACTGGCTGGTCGGGGTATTAGGCGCCCGGCCAGCGCTCGATGTAGATTGTCTTGTCGGTGTAGAAGTGGATCATGTCCTCGCCCTGGGCGTGGAGATCACCGAAAAACGAGTCGTTCCGTCCACCGAAGTGGAAGAACGCCATGGGTGCGGCTGTCCCGGCGTTGATACCGAGGTTACCGATGTCCGTTTGGTGGCGGAACTTCCGGGCGTCGGCACCGCGCCCTGTGAACAGACTCGCCGCGTTTCCGAAGTCGCTGCGGTTGAGTACGTCGATGGCTTCGTCGATGTCGCCGGCGCGCATCAGACCGAGCACCGGGCCGAACAGTTCCTCGTGAGCGATTACCATATCGGTTGTCACGTCACCGAACAGCGTCGGGCCGAGGAAGTTCCCGTCCTCGTACCCGTCGACGGTTACGTCGCGACCGTCGAGCAGCAATTCGGCCCCTTCACTGACCCCCGTCTCGATGTAGTTGCGGACCCGCTGTTCGTGTTCGGGGGTAATGAGCGCGCCGATGTCGGTGTCCGCATCGAGGCCCGATCCCACGACCTGTGCGTCGGCCATCGACACGACCCGATCGACGAAGTCGTCGTAGACTGCTTCCTCGACCACGGCGACGTCGTTCGCGAGACATCGCTCGCCGGCGCAGGCGAACGACGAACTGACCGTCTTGTCCGCGGCGAAATCTAAGTCGGCCGTCTCGGTGACGACGATGTGATTCTTCGCGCCGCCTTGGGCCTGGACGCGCTTGCCGTTTGCCGCCGACGTCTCGTAGATCTCCCGTGCGACCGGCGTACTGCCGACGAAGGATATCCCCTCGATGCCGTCGTGTTCCAACAGCGCGTTGACCGTGTTGACCCCGCCGTTGACGAGCTGTACGGCCCCGTCCGGGAACCCCGCACGGTCGATGAGCTCGAAGATGCGCTGGGCGACGAGGGGGGCTTGCTCGCTCGGCTTCAAAATGAAACTGTTGCCGGTCGCGACGGCGTACGGGAGGAACCACAGGGGAATCATCGCGGGGAAATTGAACGGCGTGACCGCGGCGAAGACGCCGAGTGGCTTTCGGACGGCACTTTCGTCGATTTGCGGTGCCGCGTTGAGCAGCGTCCCGCCCTGCATCATCGACGGGATGCCGCAGGCGACCTCGACGTTCTCGATCCCGCGTCGGATCTCTCCCGCGGCCTCGCCTCGGGTTTTGCCGTGTTCCCGAACGAGTAACTCGGCGAGCTCGTCGTGGTGCTCCTCGAGGAGCCGCTTCAGTTCGAAGAGCGGTTGAATCCGCTCCTCAACCGGGCGCGCGGACCACTCCTCGAATGCTTCGGCGGCCGTCCGCACCGCCACGTCGATGTCGACGTTCGAACTGAACGCGACGCGGGCGAGTCGCTCGGATGTCGCCGGGTTGACGACATCCTGGCCGTCGCTCCCGTCCGGCGTGTGCCACTCCCCGCCGACGTAGTTCTGTACTGTTCCAGTGTCCGAGAGCGATGTCGGGCGATCCATACCGTCGCCACTCTTTGATACGGTATAGGAGTTTGGTACTCCGCGTTCAGTCCCCTCCGCCGTCGGTTCGCGCCGGCGCGGCGGACGACGCCGCCCGGCCGGCGTTTCGGGACTCTCCCGAGACGGCCGGTGCCGGACCGGTGTTGTCGTCGGGGTCGCGATCGGTCGTTTTGAAGGCCGTGATCCGTTCCCTGAGATCGGTTGCCAGGTCCGCGAGTTTCTGCACGTCCTCGAGAGTCTCGTCCAGCGAGTCGACTTGGGCGGCGGTTCGGTCGGCGACATCGGCGGAATCGCGTGCCGTGGACTGGCTTGTTTCGGAGACATCGTCGACCATCGACGCGATCTCCTCGGCGGAGGCGGCCTGATCGTCGGTCGCGCTGCTGATCTCGGCGATTCCCCCCTCGGCCTCTTCGACCGCGGCGGCGATGTCGTCGAACATCGAGATGGTCTCCTCGATCGTGTCCGCACCGGTTTCGACGCGGTCGGTCATCTCCTCGATGCTGGTGACGGTCTCGTCGGTCACATCTCGCGCCGTCTCGATGCGCCGCTCGATGTCGTCGGTCGCGGCGGAGGCCTCCTCAGCCAGGGCCTTGACCTCGTTCGCGACGACCGCGAACCCGTCCCCGCTGGCGTCGGCGTTGGCGGCCTCGATCGAGGCGTTCAACGCGAGGATATCGGTCTGTTCGGTGATATCCGCGATCACGTTGGCGATCTCGCCGATCTCGTCCATCTGCTCGTTCAGAGCCACGACCTCCTCGGCGACATCCTCGGCCTGTGATTCGATGGCCGCAACCTCCTCAGTGGCGTCGTTAGCGTGTTCACGACCCGCGTTTCCGCGATCGACGGCGGTACTGGCCGTGGCCGCGACCTCCTCCGAAGACGACGCGATTTCCTCGACGGTCGCCGACAGATCGCTGACCTCGCCGGCGACAGTCCGGAGCCGTTCGTCCTGTTCCTCCGCGCGGGTCGCGACGCCCGAGACGGACTGTTTGACGTCGATACTCGATTGCTTGATCTCCGTCGACCGATCGGCAACGTCGGAACTGGCACTGGAGACGGTGTCGGCGAACGACTGGATGTCGAGTACAGTCCGCTCGAAGTCATCGATCATGTCATTGAACGCCTGTGCGATCGAGGCCATCGCGTCGTTCTCGACGGAATCGTCCAGTCGCCGCGTGAGGTCGCCGTCGGCACACGCCCGCATCACGGTCTGATACTCGTCGGCTGTGGCTTCCAGTTTCCCGTTCAACGCGGTGATCTCCTCCTTCTGTCGGGCGGCTTCCCGTTGTTTCTCCTCGGCGACCTGTTTGGCCTCCTCGACCTCGTCGAGTTTCTGTTGGATCTTTTCGCGGGCCCGCTGGCGCTGGATCGCCAACGACTGCCAGAGAAACGTGATCGCGGTGGCGAGCATCAACACGCCGACGGCGTGAATCCCACCCCACACGATGGGGTTGGCCATCGCCGCCGGGTGGTTGTAGACTGTGAACCACTCGATGAGGCCGAACACGCTGTGTTGGGTGGCGACGTACCCGATCGTGATGCCGAACGGCACCCAATCCTCGTACATTGCCACGACGCCGACGCCGACGAAGTACAGAAAGTGCGCCTCAATGAACCCGCCGGTGAAGTACGCCAACACGGCGGCGACGGTCATGAACGCGAACGCCGCGAGCGCCGACCGGAGGCGGCGTGGCAGTTGCGGCACCGCGGCCGCGAGCAACAGCCCCGCGATGAGCCCGGTTCCCCCGAGCGAGTGCGCCATCGGGATCGCGGGGAGTTCGGCACCGGTGACCGATTCCACCCCGGTCATCCGACTGATGCCGAACACGATCGGCACGATCGCCGCCGTGAACACGAGAATGCCCCGGTGGCGCTTCCTGAACGATTTGTCCGGGATTTCGGTGCCGTTCGGGGTGTTTTCGATGTACCGGGCGATCGCGGACCGCGACTCTCTCCCAGGCATGTATACCTTGGTTGTAATTATGATCAGTAATAAATGCGTCCGCGGTTTCGCTGAGTGTACGAACACTCCGAGTTCGCGTGGATGAACGACGAAATAATCATCGAGAGACCACCTCAACGGCAGCGCGGCAGTCTTCACCCCTTGGGCGCGATCGCTTCACACGGTTCGGCGCCGCCCCGCGGCCCCGTCACCGCGCTCGACGGCCTTCCCCGCGGGAGACGTGACTCCTTCCGGCGTCGATGCTCTCGAGAACCTCACTCTCCGGCCCCGATGCTCCTCACCGTCCTGCTCGAAACGTGGGTGTTCCGGCCGAGCGCCGCGCCCGTCGCGTTCAGCGCCGGGGGAGTTCGGCGTGGACACGAGCGCCCGTCCGCCACCCTGACGACGACCGAGACGAGAGACATTTTCCGCCCCAGCCCCGATACCCACGTATGAAGAAATCGATCGATGAGCACGCCAAGCGGTTCTCTGAACACGCCGACGAGTACGACGATACGCAGGACTCACCGGAGTACCGGGCCGCGGTGACTCTCGTCGTCGACCACGCCGCCCCCGGTCCCGACGACGTTGTTGTGGATCTCGGAACCGGAACTGGCGTTATCGCGCTCGCTCTTTCCGACGACGCCGGACGGGTGATCGGCCGCGACATCAGCGAAGGGATGCTCGAACGCGCCACTGAAAAGGCCACTGAGCGCGGGGCAAATGCCGTCTCCTTCGGGACCGGACGGTTTCGCGACCCGAACGTCCCGGAGGGGGTTGCCATCGACATCGTAACGTCGAACTTCGCGATGCATCATCTGAGCGACGATGAAAAACGCGAGGCGATAGAGACGCTCTCGGCACTTGACCCGCAGCGGATCGTCCTTGGTGACGTGATGTTCTTCGGCGATCCAGACCCCGAGGAGCCGTTCTACAGTCCCGAGGTGGACGACCCCGCAACCGTGGGCGTCCTCGCCGATGCGTTCACCGACTCGGGGTACGCCCTGACGGCGGTCGAAATGATCGATACGCAAGTCGGCGTCCTCGTCGCAGAACGGACCACGCGGACCTGAGGGCGCATCCCCTGTTCGGCACCCGCCGGCGACACATTTAGGCCCCCCGAACGATAGTGAGTAGCACAATGCAACCCACACGCTCGAATGCGCTGCTGGGGGATGCCGGACGGAGTGCCCCCGAGCCCCGGCTGGGTGGGGACCGTTTCGGCGATCACGGGGGACGCGTTCCGCCAATCGCCCTTGACGGTCGACACGCCGGGGGGCGGTAGCCACGATGGCGCTCTCAGGCGGCGATTTCGTCACGCTCCAGCCCGATCAGTCGTTCTTCGAGACGCTGTACACGGCGGCCCCCCTGGTGGTCATCGGGACGCGCGCAGCCGACGGCTCGGCGAATCTGGCCCCGAAGCACATGGCGATGCCGCTCGGGTGGGCCGATTACTTCGGGTTCGTCTGCACCCCCGAACACGGCACCTACCAGAACGTCGAGCGGACGGGTGCGTTCACCGTCAGCTACCCACGCCCGGAGCACGTTCTCGAGACCAGCCTCGCGGCGGCCCCCCGTGACGACGAGGGCGACAAGCCAACACTCACAGCGATCGAAACGGTCGAGGCCGGATCGGTCGACGCGCCGGCCGTCGCGGGAGCCTACGGCGTATTGGAGTGCGAACGCGACCAAATCGTCGAGGGGTTCGGTGAGGCCGGCCTCGTCGCCGGCGAGGTCGTCGCCAAACACGTCCACAGCGACGCCTACCGTAGCGACGATGCCGAACCGGAAGCGCTGTTGCGACGAGCGCCCGTCCTGGCGCACCTCTACCCGGACCGGTTCGCCGAGATCAGCGAGTCACAGCAGTTCCCGTTTCCGGAGGGGTTCGAGCGGTGACGCCCGCCGACGGGTCCGCCTCCGGCGAGTCCGTCCCTTCACAGGACCGTCGGATTCACGAGTGGGCCGTCTCCAACCGCGAGCGCGTCGAGACGTACCTGCTTGGGTTGGTCGAGACCGAAACGCCCACCGAAACCCCAGAAACGTTCGACCCGTTCTTCGAGCGGCTGGCCGAGGACTTCGAGGCAGTCGGCCTCCGAACCGAGCGGGTCCCGGGCGAGGAGACGGGCGGACATCTCGAGGCGTACTCGCCGGGGAGCAGCGACGGCCCGATCCAACTCGTACTCGGGCACGCCGACACCGTGTGGCCACTCGGGACCGTCGAGGAGAACCCGCCGGAGGTGCGTGACGACGTCCTCGAAGGGCCCGGCTCACTCGACATGAAGGGTGGGCTGACACAGGTCGTCTTTGCGCTCCGGGCGCTCGAAGCCTGCTCGCTTGAACCGGGGCTGCCCGTCCACGTCCTCGTCTCCAGCGACGAGGAGGTCGGCAGCCCCGAGTCCAAGCCGCGCATCGTCGACCTCGCGAAGCGGGCCGACCGCGTGTTCGTTCTCGAACCCGCGAGCGGCCCCGAGGGGAAGATCAAGACCGCCCGCAAGGCTGTCGGCCACTTCACCGTCACGATCGAGGGAAAGGCCGCCCACGCGGGCCTCGAACCGGAGGAAGGGGCCAGCGCGACTGAGGAACTGGGGACCGTCATTCATCGGCTTCACGGCCTCACCGATGTCGACTCGGGGGTCACGGTAAACGTGGGGGAGGTTGAGGCGGGCCTCCGGTCGAACGTCGTCGCGCCCGAGGCCCGCGCCGAGGTCGACGTTCGCGCGCCGACCGAGACGGCTGCCGACGCCGTTGCGGAGCGAATCCGCTCGCTCGAGGCGACGACGCCCGGCACCGAACTCCGGATCGACGGTGGGTTCGGGCGGCCGCCAATGGAGCGGACCCCCGGCAACCGACTGCTTTGGGAGCGCGTCCGGGCTGTCGGTCGCCGTCTCGACCTCGAACTCAAGGGGACCCGATCGGGCGGGGCCAGCGATGGCAACGACGCCAGCCAACACGCCCCGACCATCGACGGGTTCGGCGCGGTCGGCGACGGTGCTCACCAGACCTTCGAGTACGTCCGGTTGGATAAATTAGTCGACCGGATCGCCCTGCTCGCGGCCTGTCTGTGCACCGGCCCGCTCGAAACGCGGGGTGATTCCGAGGCATGACCGCCGACGTCCATGCCTCGGTCACGCGCATCGCAGATCTCAAGGGAAGCGCTTACGCGGTCGAGTCACGGCCGAACGACGAGTGGGAGAGAGGCGATTACGTGCTCGCTCGGGTGACCCGCCGTCCGGGCCCCGACGTTCAACTCGAGAACCCGACCGGCCGGCGCGTCGAGTTGATGGAGGGCGAGACGCTCGTCGGCGCGCTTGGCACCCGCCGGGCGACACGCGGGTTCGTCGGTGGCTGGCGCGACGTCGGCGAGGACGGCCACTTCCACGTTATGACCGGTGGCGGCGTCCTCGGGCGGGTCACGTCGGCGTCGCCGTTCGGTCCAACCCCGATCGACATCAAGTACGAGGGACACGTTATCCGTGACGGCAGCGCCGTCCGGATGTCCGACTGCGGGCTGGCACCCGCTGCCGTTGCCCGCGACACCCCCGTTGTGCTCGTCCTCGGGACGAGCATGTCAGCCGGGAAGACGATGAGCGGCCGCGTCATCACCCGCGTGCTCGTCGAGAACGGCTACGACGTGGGTGCCTGCAAACTGACCGGCGCTGGCACCTACGGCGACGTGCTGTCGATGGAGGTGGCGGGCGCGGACCCGATCTACGACTTTGTCGACGCGGGGTTGCCGACGACGGTTGTCCCCGAACCGACCTTTCGGGAAGCCATCGGTCCCGTCCTCGACCGGATGCAGCGTGCGGACGTGATCGTCGCCGAGGTCGGCGCCAGCCCGCTCGAACCGTACAACGGGGCGGCCGTGGTCGACATGATCGAATCCGAGGTCGAGTTCACCGCGCTCTGTGCCTCCGATCCCTACGCGGTCGTCGGCATCGAGTCGGCGTTCGGATGCTCGCCGGACGTCGTCGCGGGGATCGCAACAAACACGACCGCCGGCGTAGACCTCGTCGAGGAACTCGCCGACTGCTCGGCGCTGAACCTCCAATCCGAGTCCGCAAAGGAGCCGCTTGAGGCGATGCTTATCGACGCTCTCGGGACATCGGTGTGAATACGCGGTTGTCAGTTATATAGCTCCGAGCCATCAAACGCCGAGGGGTTCATTCGTCGCTGAACTCAGGAGGATATCATACACGCGACCGGTATCACTCTTCCCCGAATCACGGTTCTGAATCGCGGTTACCCAGTAATCCATGTGCCATCAGTCGACGGGCGATCACGACGAGGCCGTTCCCGAACCCGGTGCCGAAGACCGCCTGTTCGTCCCTACTGCCGGGCATGACCGAACTCACGAGGACCGTCGAGCGGTCGACGAGTAACAACCGACTGATCGCCGTTTTGTCCTCGTCCCCGAAGAGCCACTCCACTCCCGGGACGAACGTTTCGGCCTCCGGGACTGCCCCCTGGACCTCCGATTGGAGCGACTCGGTCAACGCACCGACGAATAGGTCGACCGCCGGATCGAGCCCGTTCAGACACGCCAGAAGCTCGGGGGTTAACAGCGACTCGTCGCCGACGACGAAGACCACCTCGTCGGTCGCCTTGGAAATAACGTGTGTTGTCCGGCTTCCGATGGGATCCCGTCCCGTCATCGCCCAGACCTCTTCGACCGGCGAGCCGTCGTCGGGAGCGACCGTCTCAAGCGGTTCGAGGGCGTCTTGGAGTCGGTCGATGCGGGCCTCGTGCTGGCTGTGCAGCGTCTCCATTGCCTCCGCCAGCGAGACGGCCCGGAACTGCTGGGGGCTTGAGTGTTGGATCTCGACCAATCCTTGGGCCTCAAGTACCCGGATCGCATCGTAGACGCGGGTCCGTGGAACCTCCGTAATCTCGCCGAGCTTCTTCGCCGTCCCGGTCGACAACCGCGACAGGCCAACGAAACACCGTGCCTCGTACCCATTGAGGCCAAGCTTCTGTAGGACGTCGACTGCTTCCTCTACGCTTTCGGTTGTATTCATAGCGTCTTATCCCCCGCCAACCGTGGCTTTTCACGTCCTTATCAGGGGTAATAAATAGGTATTGTCATTGTTATCGTAACGTGAGTTTCGAGGTAACGTTTTGTGCTCGTTTTATGCCTATGTACGATGGTTCACGGCGATTGGAAGCACTCCAACAGTTACTCATTACATAACACACTGTGTCCAGACCAATCTATGCCCGGCCGGTTCGGCATTCGATCCGCCTCGTGGGTCATTTGTTGTTTGAACAATCACAACAAGTATATACCGTACTGGACTCGTCATATTAGCAGTACTCGTTGTAGTTGAGTCGCTGGGATCGCCGACTGAGCACGCACCGACGTATCGAGTACGCGAATACCGAGGCCCTGATCGAATGAGCACCGATCCACCCGATGACCCACAGCAGAGTGCGATCGAACAGCTCGAACAGTTTGGGCTGAGTACCTACGCCGCCCGGACGTTCGTCGCACTTTTGAGTCTCGGCTTCGGGACGGCGCGCGGCGTGAGCCGGGTGTCGGAGGTTCCCCGAACCCGTGTCTACGGCGCTGTCGACGAGTTGCGCGACCGGGGGCTCGTCGACGTCCGGGAGTCCTCCCCAAAACAGTTCTACGCGGTCTCCCCGGAAACCGCCACGCGGACGTTCGAGCGGGAGTACCAACACCGGAGGGCGACCCTACGGAGCGCCCTCGCGGAACTGGAACCCACCGAGCGCCGGGCTGAACAGCGCGGCGTCTGGACGGTTGACGGGCGGGCCGCGGTCACGGAGCGCGTGCTTGAGTTCTTCGGCGACGCTGACGAAGAGATCGTCTACGTGACCGTCGGGGCGCTCCTCGCCGAACCGCTGGTTGAGGAACTCGCTACGGCTGCCGACCGCGGTGTCTCGATCAAACTCGCCGGGCTCTCTGCGGATGTCGAGGACCTGATTCGGGATAAGATCCCGTCGGTGACGACCTTCGAGTCGCTGTGGGCGCGGTCGGACACCCCTGCGGGGCGGTTGTTGCTGATAGACGAACGCAAGACGCTGGTGAGTGTGCTAGTCACCGACCCCGACGCTGACTCCGCCGGATCGCGTTCTGAAACCGCCATCTGGGGCGAGGGCGAGTACAACAGCCTTGTCGTGGTACTGCGGGCGATGTTCACCTGACAACTCGACACCACCGGCCCAACGGACGGCGAGTGACGGGACACATTTGGAAAATGTACAAGCCAGCGCCTCGCATGACCGATGCCGAATGGGCGAGTTCACCTGCGCTACCACTCCCGGAACGACCGCCACCGACAGCGATCCAACGGCGCTTGTGCCCCTGTATGAGGCCTTCGATCCGAGTGCTCTCGACGAGGTCGGAGACACTTGCCGTTTTCCTCGGCTCCATCTGCAACCGTTTGTGGCACCCCATCCGCGCCGGTCGGCGAGCAACTGGACGCATGTACCCACGAGCTTAGCCGGCACACTGCAAACTACGATACAGTAGGAGTTCACACGCGGTCATGTTTCGGTGGTAAGCCATTTACCGACAGAGTAACACCCGGTCGGCCGGCGCGACGCCGCGTCCTATCGCGGTTTATATATAAACGGCGTGGACGCCACCTGCTCCATTACGACGGCTCCCGTGATGCCCATATTGAAAACGAGCCGTTGTGTCGCCAGCATCGAGCGGACGCCGGTGGCGAGCGGCGCGGGCGACGTGTCGTCCGACGCCGTCCGAACGGCGTCGCGGAGTTCCTCGATGGAGGCGGCGTCTGAATCGACCGTCAGGGTGGTCCGTTCGTTCCCGTCATCGATTGTGATATGAACCTCCGAGTCTCGGCCGTCCGCATCTGCTGGTCGTTCGGCGGGCGTGTCCCCGTCGGGTTCGTTGCCGAGGTGTGCGTAACGATCTTTTTTTGACATTAGTCATTCACCGTGGATTGTCGTTCGGCCGGGTCGTTCGCCGAGATCGCTACAGCGAGGTCGCGGTAGGCATCCAGCAGGGATTCTTGATACGCGCGCAAGCCGCGTTCCTCGGCATACCGGAAGATATCGAGTTGTGCGTCCCATGCCTTTTCCATCACGTTGTAGTTCGGAACCGTGACCGGAAGCACCTCGACGTTATCCGTGTCCTCCTCAAGTGACTCTCTGACCGCTCGGTTCAGACTCGACCCGTCGACCTTGTTCGGCAACACGCCGAGCACGTCGAGCGTGAACTCGGGTTGAGCCCGCTGTAGCTGGGATTCGAGCGCGCCGACGGTGTCCAACACGCCGGAGATAGACTGTTTCCCTTTTCGCGTCATCTCCATCGGGATCAATACGTTCCCGCTGGCGATGAGCGCGTTATCTACCAGCAGGTTGAGGGTGGCCGGCGGATCGATAATGACGTGATCGTAGTCGTCCACGACGGGATCGAGCGCCGACCGGAGGAGGAACTCGGCCGTCGAGATTCCTTCGGCGCGCACGGTACTCTCCAGCGAGGCGAGCGACTCGTGGGCTGGCACCAGATCGAACGATTCATCTTCGATGATGATCTCGTCGAGCGCGGCCGTACCCAAAAGCACGTCCGTGATCGTCACGCCGTCGGCGGTCTTCGCTTCCGGATACCCCGCGTGAGCCGAGAGGCTGGCCGGCTGTGGATCTAAATCTACGAGAAGCGTCCTCTCGCCCCGACGCCCGAGTGCGGCGCCGAGATTTATCGCTGTGGTGGTCTTTCCGACGCCCCCGCTTTCGGACCATATCACCAGTTTCGTCATCTATCTGTTCGTGTCGGTTACCGCTCTCCGCTGTCTTGTCAATGTGTGGGTCACGCGGCCGGGCCGTTACTGTCGCTGCTGCTCCCCACACGACCGACACTGATACTCGACCGCATTCTCCCGAATGTCGTACTCGATGTCGGCGTTCGAGCGCGGTGTGTCGCGCCCGCAGTACCTGCACGTCCACGCGGTATCTAACGCCTGTGTCGATTCGACGCGAGTGACTAATCGTGCGGCCTGGTCGTATTTTCCCCTCGCCCGACGCCTGTGTTCGCGCACGGTCGCGGTCGTCACATCGGTCAACTGCGAGATCGCGTCGTCAGTGAACCCGAGTTCGCCGTAGCTCGCGACCTCGGCTTCTTGTGTCGTGAGTCCGATGGCCTCCCACGCCGTCTTCCGGGATTCGATGCGCTCCGTGAGTTCGTGTTTCACCTCCCGGACCTGCTCCCGTTTTCTGGCCTCGATCGGCGGCCGGCCGGCGCGGATATTGCGCACGATCCGGTTGACACCGCTCACGTCGACGAAGTCGCCCATGTGATCGGTCAAGCCCCGTATAGTGGTAAAGTTTCCCACGCCGACGCGTACGTCGAAAGTAGGGTTCGGTTGGCGATCAAGCGGAGCGGCGCGGGTGGGGTGTCCACGCTCAGCGGATTGAATCTCGGCGAGCGTCCCGATGGCGGAACGCGGACCGGGTCGCCGCGTCTCAGAACGCGACAAAGCCCCCGTCAGCGAGGAAGAAGACGATGTAGTAGACCACGAGCGCGAGTGCCAAGAGCCACTGTCCCAGCGTGACCTGCCGCCCCTCGCCGACCGCGACTTTGACAAGCGGGTAGCTAAGAATGCCGGCCGCGAGGCCCTCGGCGATCGATGTCGTCAGCGGCATCACAGTGATCGTGAGTCCGGCCGGGATCGCCCAGGCGGGGTCGTCCCAATCAATGTCGGCGACGCCCTGCAGCATGATAATCCCGACGACCACTAGAGCGATGTAGGTCGCATACAGCGGGAGCAGGCTGATGAGCGGGACCACTGCGAGCGCTGCGAGGAAGAAGAGTCCGACCACCAAGGCGGTAAAGCCGGTCCGGCCGCCCTCCTCGATCCCCGTTGAGGACTCGATGTACGTCGTCACCGTCGAAGTTCCGAGCATCGCGCCGGTGGTCGTGCCGACGGCGTCGGCCATCAGTGGTTTGTCCATCTCCGGAAGGTTTCCATCGTCGTCGAGGAAGCCGGCGATTCCGGAGACGCCAATGAGCGTTCCGGCAGTGTCGAAGAAGTCGACAACAAAGAAGGTGAACACGACGAGCGCGAAGACGAGCGGATCCTCCGTGATCCCGCCGAGGCCCTGAACGAACCCCTCGACGAGCGGCAGGAAATTATACTGGACATCGAAGAGATATGTAGTAAAGCCGACATCGCGGATGACCCCAATCGTGTTCGGCGGGGCGAAGGCCCCCCCCTGTCCGGGGACGAAGAGCGCGATGAGCCAGCCGACGACCGAGGTGGCGAGGATGCCGAGGACGATCGAGCCCTTGATGCCCCGGGCGTAGAGAAACAGCGTCAGCGCCAGACCGGCGACGGCAACGATGGCTGTCGGTTCGACGAGGAAGTTCCCCAACTGGACGAGCGTGCCGCTCGGGTACTCCGCCACCACGTTCATCTCTTGGAGCCCGAGAAACAGGAGGAAGATACCGATCCCGGCCCCGACGGCGAACTTGACCGGCTCCGGGAACAACTCGATGACGTAGCGACGCGCCCCGACGGCCGTCAGCGCGATGAACAGGACCCCTTCGACGAACACTGCGGCCAGAGCCACCTGCCAGGGGACGCCTAACCCGAGCACGACGGTGAACGCAAAGAAGGCGTTCAGCCCCATCCCCGGTGCCAGCCCGAAGGGGCGTTTTGCATAAAACGCCATCACGGCGATGGCGACCACCGACGCGATAATCGTCACCACCGCGAGCATCTGGATGACCTCGCCTTGGTTCATCCCCGCCGGCGGATCGGTCATGATCGCCTCCGAGAGGATTACCGGGTTGACGACGATGACGTACGCCATCGCGAGAAACGTCGTCGCCCCGGCGAGCGTCTCGGTGCGGAGGTCGGTGTCGTGCGCCTCGAAATCGAAGTAGTCGGCGAGTGAGTCAACGACGCCCATCTTTCACGTTTGAGCACACCGAGTAACAAAGGTATAGTCGTTTTCGTCGACGTTCGGGAACGTATATACAAAAACATGCATATTCGGCGCATCCGACAGCGCCGGCCGGGTTCGCACACCGACGTGTTCTAGTTACTGCTCAAATTCGACGAGCGCGTCGACGGGCGCGTCGGTGTGTGTGCGCGCCCGGTCGACCCCCTCCTTGCCGACCGCGATGAGTGCGAACACGCCGGTCACCTCGGCGTCGGCCGCGGCTGCGATCTCGAGGAGGAGTTCTTGGGTCTCGCCCGATCGGATGAGGTCGTCGACGACGAGCACCGACTCGCCCGCTGAAACCGCGTTCACCGGGAGATAGTAGTCGATCTCGATCCCCGAAGAGAGCCGCTGTCGGGCCTCGATGAACTTCTCGACGGCGGTCTCTCGCGACTGCTTGGCGTACGCACACCGCGCTCCGAAGTGACGCGCCATCGCCGCCGCCATCGTTATGCCGTCGGTCGCCGCGGTCAACACCACGTCCGGCGGGTCGATCGAAAGCGTCTCGACGGCCACGGGCGGGACGAGCGACAACAACGACTGATCGAAGACGAGTCGCGAGTTGTCGACGTACCCCTCGCCGTCGACCTCGATCCGGGCGTCGAGTTCCTCGGCCAGCAGGTCCGTGCCGACATCAGAGACGATCTCTCGGGCGCGGCGCTCACCGGGGAGGACGTGGCCGTTCACGTATCGGTTTAAATCCCCCGCTGGCAGCCCCGTCTCCGCGGCGAGTTCCTCGTAGGTGCGCGTCTCCTTGCGCGTCCGCAACACGTCGACGGCGCGCAACTGGAGGGCTGCTTTCTCCGAGCGGTTCATACCACCTACTGGATCATCGCACGTGTTTGAATACTTCGGTGTCAGTTTAGATGAATATAGGCAAAAAAGTGCGTATTTCGGGCGTTACCGGTCGTGGTCGGCCAGAAGCTCTGACGCGGTCAAAAGCGCCTCCAACTCGATATCGTGCTCGGCGAGGTTGGACGCTGCCCCCTCCTCGCGGTCGACGACGACGAGGACGCGGTCGACGACCGCCCCGGCCTCGCGAAGCGCTTCGACGGCGTCGATTGCGCTTTGCCCCGTCGTGGCGATGTCTTCGAGGACGACGACTTCCGCCCCCGCCTCAAACTCGCCCTCGATCCGGTTGCCGGTACCGTACTCCTTGGCCTGCTTTCGGACGATGACGTACGGACGGTCGGTCTCGACCGCCGTCGCCGCGACCAGCGGCACCGCGCCAAGTGCGACGCCAGCGAGGCGTTCTTCGCCGACCCGGTCGGCGAACGCCGACGCGATGAGCCCTAGACAGCGCGGGTCCGTCTCAAAAACGTACTTGTCGACGTAGTACTCGGACGTGCCGCCATGTGAGAGCTCAAACTCCCCGAACTTGACCGCCTCGGCGTCCCGAAGCGCGTCGATGAGTTCCCGGTTGACCATACCATTCTCTCGGCCCTGGATGGCAAAAACCGCGCGGAATCGAGATGGACCGAACAGGTCCGGACGGGGGCGTCGAGACGTCAGACCGAATCAGTGATGTGACCTTCCTTGCGGAGTTGATCGGCCTCCTGTTTCTCGTAGCGCCAGGCGATGTCGGCCTTTTCATCCTGCCAGTCCCACGGTTCGACCAACACGACGTCGTCCTCGCGGATCCAGATGCGCTTTTGCATCCGCCCCGGGATCCGGGCGGTCCGCTCGGTGCCGTCCATACACCGCACTTTCACCCGGTTCGCGCCGAGCATGTTCGTGACGACGGCGAACACCTCGTCGTCGTCGGGCATTCTGAGGTTTTTTCGTCCCCCGTTGTCGCTCATACCGGGGCGTTGTACAGGGAACCGTTTAAGACTTTATTAATTCAAAACAGCCGTCTCGGGGCCGCAAATCGGTGTTTTGGCAAAATAGGTCGACCCACGACAGCCACCCTCACCGGGCGGCGGCGTGCGAGAATTTTATCTATGATCTCTCGCCCTCGCGGGGGTTTCGGCCCCAGTCGGCGACACCTTCTCACCTGATAGTAATGGTTCAGTCGGCGATACCTGCTCAGTCGACGATTACTTCGACCGGGTCCTCGTCGCTGTCGTCGTCGTCGACGGAGCCGATCGACCCCTTCTGCTGGTAGAACAGCGCCGCGGCGACGCCCAACACGAGCCACGACCGCCAGTTCGCCAGGTTCAGCGTGTAGCCGATGCCGAAGGGTTTCTCGACCAACATCCCGCCGCCGGGTTGCCAGTACGCAGAGAGCATCCGCCCGAGGGAGGGCCGCTCGAAATTGTACGGAACGCCGAACAGTTCGCCCGACTGTGGCTTGTCGCTCATGCAATGGGGTAGGGTGTCCCCCAACTTATAAGTATACCTTCCATCCTGGCCCACCCCTCGTTGCTGGTCGACCCCCGCCCACGGCAACATCGAATACCTGTCGTTCGGGATTGCGTCTTCCCGTCGATACGCACCTTACTGGTACCGGCCACGCGTCTCGATTTCGCGCAGGCGATCGAGCACGTTTCCGTCGCCGGCGTCCCGGTAAGCGTCCTCGAAGGCGTCGAGCAGGTCGGCCGGTTCGGTGGCCGTGCCGGCCAGCGCCCCCTCGAAGACGTGGAGGTCCATCGCGTAATCCTCCACGTGATCGGTGTAGTAGCCGAGGCCGAAGTCGATGAGGTAGACGCGGTGTCCGCCGACCCGGACGTTCCGCGGCGTCGGATCGCCGTGGACGAACCCGGCGTCGTGACACCGCGCCAAGTGGCGACCGACAGCCCGGGCGCTCGGCTCCGACCCCGCATCGGTGAGATCGGCCGTCCCGACGAACTCGAACTCAAGCCGCCCAGCCTCGGGGTCGACGTCGAGGACGACCGGTGTCGGGACGCCGACGCGGCGCGCTTCGCTTGTGAGTCGAGCCTCCGAGCGCGTCCGCTCCCGTCGGAGCCGCGCGTCGAGTTCGGGGTGGCGATACGCCTTCGAGAGCCGTCGCTTGTACACGAGGTCGTCACCGGGGTCCAGTTTGACGATCGCCTCTGCGCCTTGGGTCCGCTCTCGGCCGGGATCCGAGTTCGAGCCCGCCCCCGGCTTCGGGGTTGAGAAGGCCCCGCTCTTTCTCGTCGACACATCGTCGTCCCGCCACGTTACCGGGACCTCGTCGGGGCGGAAGTCCGGTCGAACCTGTGAGTCGGCGATCGACACCGTGTCGCCGGCCTCGTACATCCGCGCGCCAAGGATCGCGATCATGCCGGCGTTGTCCCGCAGGAACCGCGGTTCGGGGGTATAAAACGACGCACTGCGCTCCTCGCACATCGTCGCCAACATGCCCCGGAGTCGGTCGTTCTGCCCGACACCGCCGCCCAACACGAGTTCGTCGCCGCCGGTCAACGAGAGCGCGCGCTCGGCGACCTCGGTGAGCATCGCGAATGTCGTCTCTTGAAGTCCACAGCAGACATCCGCGATCGGCGTCCCGTCGTCGACGGCCGCCTTCGCCGCGGAGGTGATCCCCGAAAACGAGAAGTCCATCCCCTTGACGACGTACGGCAACTCGACGTACTCGCCCGCGGTCGCCTCCCGCTCGACCTTCGGGCCGCCGGGGTGGCTCCAACCGACGTGACGCGTGAACTTGTCGATCGCATTGCCGATGCCCGTGTCCATCGTCTCGCCGAGCACCCGGTACCGGCCGTCGTGGTGGCCGAGCACGTGGGCGTTGGCCCCAGACGCGTTCAGACACACCGGGTCCGAGAAGCCGGAGTAATGTCGGCCGACCTCCAGATGGGCGACCATGTGGTTGACACCGACGAGCGGCACCTCCAGTGCGCCGGCGAGCGCACGCGCGGCGGTCGCAGCGATCCGCAGACACGGGCCGAGCCCCGGCCCCCGGGAGAAGGCGACGGCGTCGAGGACCTCGTCCGCTGGGCCGTGCACCGATTCTATGTACGCGACGGCATCTTCGACCATTTCGGGGATGGCACTCCGCATGTGTTCGGCCGCCTCGCGGGGATGAATGCCGCCGCTATCGGGTTCGTAGGCGTCCGAGAAGATCCGCACGTCGTCGGCCGCCGCGCCCGCATCGGCGTCGGTTTCGGCTTCGGTGTCGACGCCGACGAGGTCATCGAAGACGGCCGCGCTGGCACACCAGGCGGTCCCCTCGATGCCGAGCACGCGGGTCACGGCCTACTTAAACTCGGTGTAGCCGCACTTCCCGCAGTGTTTGCGGTCGCCGTACTCTCCGAGGAAGGTGTCGCCGCATCGGGGGCAGTGCTCGCGGTCCGTCGTGCCGTCCTCGTTGTAGAGTTCGTGACGCGCCATTCAGGCTTCCTCCGCCCCAGGGTCGTCGCCGTCCTCGGCCGCGATCTTGTTCCGCTCGAGGGCGTGGCCCTGCTCGACCTTCTTCGCGTGGTCGGCGTCCTCGTACACCTTCGCGTAGCCGACGGTCTTCCGCATCCCGTACTTCGTGTCGAGCTTTCGGATGACGACCTCCCCGGCGTCCTTATTGAGTTTCGCGGCGAGGGAGTCCCGGACCGAGAGTCGGGAGGGGGTCGCTTCCTCGTGTGTCATCTGAAACCGAACGTCGGTCCGGTGCAACATCGGGTTTTCGTCCTCGTCGATGATATCGAGTTCCATGGTTACGTTGCTGTGATATTCCGGGGAAACGCCTAAAAGGATTTCGAAGCCGCAGACGGACGCTACGTGGCGATTCGTCGATCGCGTCCACGCTGACGTGGCACACGAAGCGAACTGTGACCCCGACCGTGGGCGCTACGCCGACAGAATCTCGGCGATCCGGTCGTAGTCGCTCTGCATACCGTCGATGAGTTCCCGACACCGCGCCCGCGTCCCCTCCTCGACCGGAACGAGGACCATTCCCTCGTCCGGTTGGCCGTAGACGACGGACGCGCCGTCGGGGGCGGCGACGACGGCCGGCAGCGAGGCGAGGTCCTCCTCGCCATCGACCACGATGACGGTTGCCTCCGGAGCCTCAAGTGCGGATGCGAGTGCTTCAAGCAGGTCGTCGGTGATCGTCGACTGGGGATTGGCGACGTCGATCCGCTCGTCGAACGCCTCTGTGGCACCCAGCACCTCCCGCTCGACACGCTCGCGTTTCGTTTTCCCGTCGACGATGGCAACCGCTGGGCGGCGCTCGGCCTCGAGGAGGTGATACGTGACGATGTCGCCGACCGCGACGATCGGATCGCCGGCGTCGGCCAGTAGGGCGTCGGTGTCGGTGTACACCTCCCCGAGCGGCTCTTTGAGCTCCTCGCGCATCTCCGTCGGCATCTTCGCAAGTATGGTCGCCATTTCAGCGGACCTTCAGGGCGTAGCGGCCGGACTCGGTGACCTCCATCGCTTCGGCGATTTCGCTCTCCTCGGGGTGGGCGATGACGACGTAACCGGCCCAGTCCTCGGTGAGCGAGTTCGACCCGCAGGCCGGGCACTGCTCGTCGCCCTCGACATCGAGCACGCGATGGCAGTCCCGACACACTAGACGAGTCGCCATCTAATCACCCGCCTGCGCCTCGCGGCGCTCGCGCTCCTCCTTGAGCCAGCCGAGTTTGCCGAGTCCCGGCTGCTTCGCGGTCAGGCCGATCTTTGAGTCCCGGGGGTTCCGCTCGTCGACGCTCTTCGTGACGATGCGCGCCCGAACGGAGTCGCCGACGCTCAACACGCGGTTTGAGTCCCGCGAGGCGAGTTGTTGGTTCTCGCCGTCGTAGGCCAGATACTCGTCGGAGATCTGGGAAACGTGGAGCAGTCCGTCGACCGGACCGATCCCGACGAAAGCGCCGAAGTTGACGACCTCGACGACCTCGCCGTCGACGACTTCCTGCATCTGTGGATCGAACGTAACCACGTCGAAGTCGGCTTCGTAGTAGACACCGGGGCGGTTCGGGAGGACGGCGCCGTCGCCGATATCGTGGACTTTCGTCACGCTCACGACGCTGCCGATGTCCTCGTCCATCTGTCCTTCGAGCTTGTCCTGCAGCAGCCGCCTGACGAGCTCGGGCGACACGTCAGCGAGGTATCTGGGTGGAACCTCGACCGTATCTTTGAGTCTGACCCGCTTGTACATGTTAGGGTTGAGTAATTTCGAATTTGGTTCGCCCGCGTAAACAGATTACGGGAACGTTCGCTTCCAGCAGCCGCCCTCTGAGGGGCATATCGCTCGTGACCGCGTAGTCGATCTCGGCACGCCGACCGACCTCGACGATCGCGTCGTCGGCGTAGCCCGCGTCGTGGCGGACCGTTTCGCACTCGCGGCGCGCCAGATCTGCGCCGACGCCTGCGGCTTTCGCGGCCTCGCCGCCGCCCGAGGAAAGCCGGTCGAGTTCGGCGAGCACCGCCTCGGGGACGACGGTCTCGTACTCTCCGAGGAGCCGATCGAGCTCCGCGAAGGTCCGGACGCCGACCTCGACGGGTGTCATGAGCGCGTTCGAATCGAGCACGGCGCGGGTCACCGTAGCGTTCCGACCCCGATGAGCCGCCAGCGCGCGCCGACACGGCGGTTGACGGCTATTTTTGCGCCTTCGGAAGCGCAGACGGGGCGTTTCAGTTGCACCTCGCACTCCTCGTCACGAGCGCTCGTGACCGAACCGACCGTCGTCGCCGTCCCGACCGTGAGCATCAGTGGCTCGCCGGTGCTTATCGGCTCGATTTCGTCGGCCTCCTCGCCGACGACGCGCTCGAGTAGCTCGACGTCCATCACGAACGACTCCCGCGTCGGCGGCAGTGACCCTGGCGGTCCCGCGACCTGCCCGGCTAACGCGTCACCCTTCGTGAGCGAGGGGTCTAGCCCCGTGCCGACGCCGAGGAGGCCGCCCGGCGAAACCGCATCGACGAACTCGCTGCCGGCCTGCAGCGACCGGACGGTCGTCTCGACGGGACGGTACTCCGACTTTCCGCCCTCCTCGACCTCGCGTCCGGGCTTTATTTCGATCTCCTCGTCGACCTCTAAGCGCCCCTGCGTGAGTGACCCGCCGAGCACGCCGCCGACGAGATCCTCGTGGGTTGTCCCCGGACGGTTGATGTCGAACGACCGGGCGACCTGCATCCGGGCGTCGGCGTCGGGGTCCCGATCCGGCGTCGGGATCTCCTCCTCGACCGTCTGCATCAGCAGGTCGACGTTGACGTCGCGCTGGGCGGAGATTGGCACGATCGGGGCCGACTCGGCGACGGTCCCGTCGACGAACTCCGCGATCTGCTCGTAGTTTTCGACCGCCTGCTCGCGGTCGACGAGGTCGATCTTGTTCTGGGCGATGACAATGTTCTCGATTCCGATGATGTCCAGCGCCATCAGGTGCTCTTCGGTCTGCGCGCGCGGGACGGGTTCGTTGGCCGCGATGACCAGAACGGCCCCGTCCATGATTGCCGCGCCCGAGAGCATCGTCGCCATCAGCGTCTCGTGGCCCGGCGCATCGACGAACGACACCGTTCGGAGATGCTCGCTCTCGGAGCCGTCCGGACAGGTCTCCTCGACCGTGTATCGCTCGGGCGCGTCGAGGCCCGGACACTCCCGGAACGTGGCGTCGGCGTAGCCGAGGCGAATGGAGATGCCGCGTTTCATCTCCTCGGAGTGTTGGTCCGTCCACTCACCGGAAAGCGACTCGACGAGCGTCGTCTTCCCGTGGTCGACGTGGCCGACCAGTCCGATGTTCACCTCCGGTTGTCGGTGTTTCTGCGTCATTTAGTAATGACGTGAATATCCGCCCGTGCGCTTCATAAACCTACTGTTCCGTCCGTCACGCGTTTTTATCAGTTCACCGTTCCGCGTTCCGCCCGTTTGCCGACACGGGGCGAAACACGGCCTGATTCTCGGTCGATGGATTAAAAATCGCCCTCAACGCTCCCGTCGGCGTCGAGGTAAATGATCCCGTTGAAGAGCGACTTGAACGCCTCGACGTCGGCCTCGTCGTGGACCTCCTCCGAGAGGTGGAACAGGCCGACAGCGTCGTACTCCTCCAGCAACGCGAGCAGCTCCTCGACCGTCTCAAGAGCGCGCTCGTCGTCGGCGTAGTACGCCAACTCCGTCACCGAATCGAGACTAATCCGCCGTTTGCCGTCGTGGGTCTCGAGGAATCGCCGAGTCGTCTCGACGATCCCCTCCAAGTCGTCGGGCGCGGAAACGTAGGAGACGTGCTCGGAGGAGCGTCGCGAGTAGCCTCGCTCGACCGAGAGCGTGTCGAGGATGTCCGCCTTCGTCTCGTCGACGTCGTAGTACTCCAGTTTCTGCTGTACCTCGCGAGCGGTCGTCCGCGTCGAGATAACCAGAATTCGGTCCGCGTCGATCTTCAAGAAGTCCGTGTCGATTCGGTCGGTTTCGCCGGTACTCGGATGGATCAACAGGACGCCCGTGCCGCCGGGGATCGTCTCCGGGGCGTCTTCGATGGCGAGGTCGTAGTCCATAGGAAAGGTGGTGGGCGGCGGTCCCTTAAATTGTGTTTGTCCTCCGTCACGGTTGCCGGAACCGGATCACGACGCGCCTCCCGAGAATCTCCGTTTCGTCGGGTCGCCCCGGCCGGCCTCAACTCTCGCCGGGCGGCGAGAGATTTCGATCGAACTCGTCGAACTCCTCAAACGGCTCGGGAAACTCGTCCGGCAGTTGCCGGCGCTCGCGGTTGTCGACGAGGGGACCGAGGTCGTCGGCGACGGCCTCCCACCCGGGTTTGACCTTGACGCTCTTGGCTGGCGATCCGGCTGCGATGTGGTGTGCGGGCACGTCGCCGAGCGTAGTCGCGCCCGACCCGATCATCGCGTTCTCGCCGATTCGACAGCCAGCGCTGATCATCGAGCCGTAGCCGAGTCGGACATCGTCCTTGAGGATTGTCTCGTAGGTCGTCACGTCCGTCTGGTCAACCGTATCGTGGGCGTGGGTGTGGACGTGACTTCGGTCGGCGATCGAGACGCGGTCGCCGATCGACAACTGCCCCCGGTCGTCGAGGAGGACGCCGTTGTGGACGACGACGTCGTCACCCATCTCGATGTTGTGACCGCACTGGATCTTGATCCCGCCGAACAGTCGGAGGTCGTCGCCCGCCTCGGCAAAAAGGTGGTTCGCAAGAGTCTGGCGGAACGGGAGCGCGAAGGCGAGGTCGTTCGACAGCGGCGAGAGGTCGAACCCGTTCCACAGATACCGAATGCACTTGGCCTCCCGAAGCGACGAGAGTTCCTGTTCGGCCCAGTGTTCGGTCTCGATGAGCGCGTTTCGGGGATCGTAACTCCGGACCCGCATCCGTGTCATTGGGGGCAGCGATTCGCCCTCGCGGTAGCGGTCGTAGGCCTCGCGGTCCCCAAAGAGATCGGCGAGCAGCTCTCCGACCGCGTCGGCTGTATTGGGTTCCGAGAGCCGCTCGTCGACGTACTCGATGGTCTCGTCGATCGACGCCCGGACCGGCGCCGGCACATCGACGTGTCGCTTGGTCATGATCGGCCTCCGAGTGACGCTGGCCGTCGTGTCACGCTGTCCCGTCTCTCGTCAAACATACAATGGGCGTCCAGGCTCATATACGCTTATTGTAGTAACGTATAATAGGTTTTTGGACTCAAACATATACAATCCAGCACACCTATGAGTAAAAATTGTATATAATGATTCGACAAGTGAACCCTACACGCCCCGGAAGTACCGCCCGTGGAACCCGAACGGTTCGGCGTGTGGAAGCCACGCCCGCGCCTCAAGATCCAGCGTCGCCGCGTCGAAGAACAAAAGCGCCGTCCGCTCGCGCTCGATGTCCAGCGCCGTCGCCACCACCACACCGTCGTCTTCGGCGTCGCCCTCTGGTCGGCGGACGGGAATCGGCTCCTCGACGTACACCGACCGTTCCCACCACTCGCGAGCGGTCCCCGACTCGCAGTCAACCTTTACCAGGCCGTTTGCCCCCTCTCGGTCTGTTGCTTGTCCGTACGCGTAGCGGTGCTGCCGCCCGACACGTGAGCGTACAACGCGAGGGAGTTCGATCCCGCCATCGTAGCGCCGCGACCGTTCGACGGTGTTCGCGTCCGTATCGATCCGGTACCGCATGAGGCGGCCATCAGGCACGTCCGGGAAGCCGACGCCGTCGAGTTCCGCCATCGAGAGGGAGCCGACGATGTCGGCGTTTGGGAACTCCACGAGGTCGAGGACGATCTCGCGGTCGTCTCCGACGTAGGCGTTGATATGATGAAACGTGAACGCGGCCTCAAGCGTTGGATCGGCGAGGAGGTCGCCGCTGTCCCGATCCACGACGAGTACCCGGGTCCGCCGGTCGGGATCCCAATTAAGCATGCCGATCGCGCCGTCCGCGAACGGGTTGAGTGCCCGGAGTACCGACAACTGCAGCGGCGACTCGACGAGAAGGACGTGCTGTGCGGTGACACTGCAGTCGTGGATGTAGGCGGGGCCGTCGGCCTCGATGGACGCGATCCGCTCTCGGCGGCGGCTTCCGTCCGGCACTCGGTAGACGTGATACTGCGGCGGCACCCCGAACTGGGTGGCAAAGCCAACCACCTCTTCGCGGTGCGGGTCGTCGACGAGGTGGGCGGCGGTGATGTGTTCGGTCAGATCGTCCCCGAAGGTGAACTCGCCGTGCGTTTCCAGCGTCTCCGGGTCGAAGACGATCCGTCGCGGGGCTTCGGTCAACGCGACGTACTCTCCGTCGATCCGGGCGACGTGGACGTTCGCGTTGTCGGTCGGCTCCGGGAGTCCGAACGAGGTGACGGTGTCGAAAAGCCGTCGCCACCCCCGCGTGTCGGTACCGAACTGTCCGGTGAGCCGTCCCTCGGCCGCGTCGGCGTAGGCGTCGGTGCGCAGGAAGCGATTCGAGTAGCGTACCTCGCCGCCCTCGAATGCGTACCGGCGTAGCATCGCCAGTCCGTCGAACCAGTGGTTGACCCGGCTGTCGCCGGCCTCGAAGCGCCCGGGACCGTTCCGGAGGAGCGTCCCCGAGAGCCACCCCGGAATCGACCCCTCGACCTCCGGGCGGTAGTCGTCGTACTCGGTCCCGAGCGATCTGAACCCCGGCCCGGGGTTCGTCAGCTCCGTCATACCCCCTCTCGGGGCGGGACGGAAATCAATACTGGGTCGAACACCCCGCCGTTAGCCCCCGATACCTCTGACTGTCGCCCCGGAGCGCAACTCTTAGGCGTGTTCGTGGCCAACTGCTTGACATGAGTGACGAAGAGCCATCGGACCACGAGTTCTCCGAGGGCCAAGGCTTCGACGACCCGTACGAGGGGTTCGACCTCGACCCGCCCGAACTCGACGTCGATCCGGGGATGGTCGATCCGGTCGACTCCCGCGTCGTCGCCGACACGCTCGATCGCCGCCAGGTCCCGACTGACGCGATCGAAGCCGAGGAACTGCTCGAGGTCGGCATCGAGTACATGCGGATCAAGCGCTTCGAGCAGGCGACGGATGCGTTAGAACGGGCCGCACAGTTCGCCGATGACGACGGCATCAAGCAGGAGGCTTGGACTAACAAGGGGGCCGCCCACGCGGAGATAGAGGAGTTCCGAGCCGCTATCGATGCCTACCGGGAGGCGCTACGGATCGACAGGGACTCCGAGCACGCCGCGAGCGCCGAGACGAACCTCGCGTACGCGCTGTGGAACGACGGCCAGAGCGAACAGGCCCTCGAGCACGCTGAGCGGGCGGTCGAACTCGACCCCCGTTTCCCGCAGGGATGGTACAACCGTGGGTTCTTTCTGCTCGAACGCGGACTCGCCGAAGACGCGGTCTCCTGTTTCGACAACGCGGTCCGGCTCGGCTACCGCAACGCGGACGTGTTAGAGGAGAAGGCCCGCGCTCTAGAGGAACTCGGCGAGGACGAACGTGCCGAGGAACTCGCTGATGAGGCCGAAGAGCTACGCGGGGCGGCCGAGGAGCAACTCGTCGAAGACCGGAACTGATGACGGCGATGCTTCTCCGCGAGCGTTCGACCCCGGAGGGACTGTTGCTCTCCGTCTGTGACGCCGATGTCCTCGGTGAAACGTTCGAGGATGGCTCGCTCTCGTTGACCGTCGACCCGGAGTTCTACGACGGGGAGGAAGCGACCGAGGCGGAGGTCGCTGCGAGCCTCGCCGAGGCGTCAGTCGCGAATCTCGTCGGCACCGAAACCGTCGAGACGGCGATCGAAGCCGGATTCGTCGATGAGGCGAACGTTCTCGAACTTGAGGGGACCCTGCACGCACAATATCTCCGAATGTGACGCCGGCTCCGGCCGTCGAAATCGAATTAGGCGGTCTCTGTTGGCGGTTCCTGTCGGCCTGAGCCGCCGCGATCCCCCTGTTATTAAGGGCTGTGACACATAGCGATATTCGGAATGTCTTCCAACCGATTCGACAGCCCTCTCACGCCACGGCGCCAAATCGCCGTGGTCGTGGTCGCCGCCGCGTTGATCGGAGCCGTGTTCGCTCCGATCGTCTACGCGAACGCGAACGAACCCAGCGGTACGGTCGCCGTCGTCGAAATCGAGGGGCCGGTCAACACCGCCCTCGCGGACGACGTCGAGAACGAGCTCGCAGAAGTGCGCAACAATGGCTCCGTCGAAGCCGTCGTACTCAAGATGGATACCGGCGGCGGCGCGCCGGTCGCCTCCGAACGGATGTACAAGGCCGTCCAGCGAACGAGCCAACAGATGCCGGTCATCGCAGCCGTCCAGGAGATCAGCGCCTCCGGCGGCTACTACGCGATGGCTCCCGCTGACGACATCTACGTGTTGCCGACCTCGATCGTGGGGTCAATCGGGCTGAACGCCCCGGCCCCGCAGCCGAGAGCACCGGTCTACGGACCGAGCGGGCCCGACAAGGCTGGCGGTAACACGATCGAAGGATGGGCCCGACAGCAGACGCTCGCAAACACGTTCATCAACGCGATGATGGCCGAGCGCGGCGACCGGTTTGAGCTCTCCCGCGAGGAGGTCGCCCACGCCGACGTCTATCTCGGCACCGAAGCGGTGCAGAACGGCTACGCCGACGAGATAGGCTCGATCAACGAAGCGATCCACGAAGCCGCCACACGAGCTGGAATGAGTGATTACAACATCGACACCCGCGAGACTGGCCCCGAGGGCGGACTCCCGTTCCTCGTCCGAACTGACAGGCAGGTCGTTGCGATCCACTCGAACGACCCCGGATACGGCGATGTCAAGCCGATGGGACTCGCCTACGTTCACTGGGAGTCGATCCCACACATCGACACTATCGAGCGCTTCTCCGGCGATTCCCTCCCCGTAGAGGAGGCCGGGAGCGCCCGGACCGACGCCACGAACGCGACGGGTGACACCGCCGCCGCAAAAGGAGGTGACAGCTCGTGAACCACGCTGAACGGCTCGCGGTCGCCTTCGTTGCAACGATAGCGGTGGTGATCGTCGGAGCGACGCTCGTCGGCTTCATTACCGCCGACGGCGCCGCACCGGCTCCCGAAATCGAGAACGAACACTTCACCGACGAGGAGCTAATCAGCGACCGCACGCCCGGCGAGGCCGACGTGACGATGTCGAGCAATCAGCCCTCGCGGACGATCCTCGTCGATCCCGGCGTTGAGCCCACCGGCGCCGCGCCGGCCAGCCCGCTCGCGCTCCTCGGCCTCGGCGGCCCCGATGTCGCCGACCGCGATATCCGGCCGCTCGCGAACGTTCTGATCGAAAACGGCCACGAGGTCCGCGTGTACACACCCTCGGCCGGTAGCGCTCGCCCCGGCCCGGCCCCCGGACAGGGCGGCGAGGTGACCACACAACTCGGCACCGAACTCGAGGAAGCCGATGCCTTCGTCACGTTCGATTCGGAGTACTCCGCGGCGGAGCGCGAGGACCTCGAGTCGTTCGTCGACGGTGGCGGAACGGTCGTCTCGATGACGGACCCCGACGAGGCGTTCAACCAGCCGGGTGCCGCCGCGCTTGACTCGACGCTCGGCGTCACGACCGAGCCGGGGTACGTCTACAACTTGGCCGAAAACGACCTGAACTACCAGCGAGTGTACGCCGAACCGGCGGACGGGACGGACCTCACCGACGGGGTCGACCGAGCGGTCTTCCCGACGGCGACGCCGGTCGGAACCAACAGCGGTAACGCGGCGCTCCGCCCAATCGAGGGCAGCCAGCTCTCGACGACGCGCGCGTCGACAGACGCACCGATCGTGGTGCAAAACGGCGGCGTCATCAAGATCGGCGACGCCGACTTCCTCTCGCCGGAAAACGCCCAACGAGCCGACAACGACGTGTTGATCGGCAACCTCGCCGACAAACTGGTGTCATCCGGCGCCGCCGCGCCCCGCTCACCCGCGGCACCGCCAACCGGCGGTCCCTCAACGGGCGAACCGCCGACCGAGGCTCCCGTCGCCGGCGAGTCGCCCGAGGCGACGCCGGCAGACGGCGCCGAGACGGCGACCTGACGCCGCATCGAGTCCCTGCGACACACCCCGCCGTCAGTCGGCGGGTCGGTCCCCGCTTTTTTACTCCCCGTCGAATCGGAACTCGAAGCGAGCGCCGCCCGCAGAGCCTTCGGCCAGCCGGACTGACCAGCCGTGTGCGTTGGCGATGCGCCTGACGATCGGGAGGCCGAACCCGGTCCCCTCGTCGCGGTCAGTGTAGCCGGCCTCGAAGACCTGCTCGCGATCGGCCTCGGGGATGCCGGGGCCGTCGTCCTCGATAAAGAACCCCTCTGCATCGGGGAGCGGGCCGACCCGGATCGCCGGATCGGGCGCGGCGTGTACCGCGGCGTTCCGGAGCAGGTTCTCTAAGAGCTGTCGCAGCCGATCGGGGTCTGCGTCGAGCGTGAGATCATCGATCGAGAGCGCCGCCCCCTCAGCTTCGAGGTTCCCCCACGCGTCCTCGGCGACCGCGGCGAGCGAGACCCGTCGGGTCTCGCCGACATCCCGACCCTGCTTCGCGAGGTCAAGAAGGTCGTCGATGAGCGACTCCATGTCGTCGAGTGCATCCGTGGCTCTCCGGAGGTGCGTCTCGTCATCGCTCTCGTGGGCGAGTTCGATCCGCCCCTTTGCGACCGCCAGCGGGTTCCGGAGGTCGTGGCTGACGACGGAGGTGAACTCCTCTAAGCGTTCGTTCTGCTGCCGGAGCAACCGCTGTTGTGTTCGTAGCGCCTCCTCGCGATCGGCCCGGACCAGCGCGGCCTCGGTGGCCGCCCCGAGCAGCCCGGAAACCGTTTCCTCGAGCTCGCCGAAGCGGTTTGGCTCGGTCGATCCGAAGTTCATCACCCCGACATCGCCGAGCGGAACGATGATCTCCGAGCGGACGATCGTCTCCGGGTTGTGACGGGCCTCGACTTCCGAGAGGTGGTCGTAGCGTTTGATCTCGCCTGACTCGAAGGCCGCCCACGAGAGGCTGTCGCCGGGGCGGTACGTCGGCGGTGTCTCGAACGTCTCGGTTGCGGGCTCGGCGACGGTGGCCGGCTGGAGTTCCTCCGCTTCCTCGTCGTAAAGCCAGACGCCAGTCAGCGGAATCTCCAACACGTCGTTAGCGATCTCAACCGCGCGTGCACAGACATCATCGACGGTCGTCGCTCCCGAAAGCGCCGTCGTCGCCTTCTGAAGCGAGCCGATGTAGTCGGCCTTCTGTCGGTTCAACGCGTCGTAGCGGCCGGTGACGGCCCCGACGAGCGCGCCGCCGGTGGCAGTGACGGCGACGACGTACCCCGGTCCATGGAGGGGATCGCCCTTGATGACCTGGTGGGCCATTATAAGCAGCGACACGCAGGCCAGCACCAACCCGCCGATGTAGCCCCACGCGACCGTCGTGGTGATCGCGGCCGCGTCCAGCCGGCTTCGATAGAGGATCGGCCCACCAGCCGCGAGCAGCAGCGCGAGAAATAGTGGGAACACGCCGCCGAAGAACATCCCCAAGAGCGAAAGATCGCTGGTGGCAATGTGATAGACGTGAACCGCTACGAACGCGATCCCCAACGCCCCCATTGCGGCCGACCCGATCGGCCGCGGGACTGAGACCCGTCCGTCCGTGACGTTCATTACCCCGACTTTGGCCACAAGCTATATAAATGGTTGAGAGATATCGGTGTCTCGGGTCGGCAGCCGAGTCTCGCCCTGACCGAAGGAGTAACCAGTCTCCGTCCCAAACAACTGGTAATGAGCAAACAGGCCGAAACGCTCGATGTCGAGCGGATTCGAGAGGACTTCCCGATCCTCGAACGGGAGTTCAGCGGTACGCAACTCGTGTATCTCGACAACGCGGCCACGTCCCACACCCCGGAGCCGGTTGTCGAGACGATTACCGACTACTACCGAACCTACAACGCCAACGTCCACCGTGGCATTCACCAGTTGAGCCAAGAGGCCTCGGTCGCATACGAGGAGGCCCACGACCGCGTCGCCGAGTTTATCGGCGCTTCGGGTGGCCGCGAGGAGATCATCTTCACAAAGAACACCACCGAATCGATGAATCTCGTCGCCTACGCGTGGGGGCTCAACGAGCTCGGCCCCGGCGACGAGGTCGTGTTGACAGAGATGGAACACCACGCGTCGCTCGTCACTTGGCAACAGATCGCAAAGCGAACTGGTGCCGAGTGCAAGTACATCCCCATCACCGACGAGGGCCGTCTCGACATGGACGCGGCCCGCGAGATGATCACCGACGACACCGAAATGGTGTCGGCCGTCCACGTCTCGAACACGCTGGGGACGATCAATCCCGTCTCCGAACTCGCCGACATCGCCCACGACCACAGCGCGTACATGTTCGTCGACGGCGCACAGTCGGTGCCGAACCGCCCCGTCGACGTTGAGGCGATCGATGCGGACTTTCTCGCGTTCTCGGGACACAAGATGGCCGGCCCGACCGGGATCGGCGTTCTCTACGGCAAGAAACGCATCCTCGAGGAGATGGAGCCGTACCTCTACGGCGGGGAGATGATCCTGAAAGTCGACTTCGAGGACTCGACGTGGAACGAGTTGCCCTGGAAGTACGAGGCCGGCACGCCCGTCATCTGTCAGGGGATCGCCCTTGCGGAGGCCTGCAACTACCTCGACGATATCGGCATGGAACGGATCGAGCGCCACGAGGCCGACCTCGCCGCCTACGCCTATGACCGACTACGCGAGCACGAGGATGTCGAGGTCTACGGCCCGCCCGGTGACGACCGCGGCGGCTTGGTCGCGTTCAACCTCGACGGCGTCCACGCTCACGACCTCTCGAGCATCCTCAACGACAGCGCGGTGGCAATCAGGGCCGGCGATCACTGCACTCAGCCGCTCCACGACGTGCTCGGTGCCACCGCTTCGGCGAGAGCGTCGTTCTACGTGTACAACACGAAGGCGGAAATCGACAGACTCGTCGAGGCGGTCGACGACGCCCGACAGCTGTTCGCCTGACCGGTAAGCGACCGTTTGTGTAGTCTGTACAGCGCCGGTCGGTTTGCTCCCGTACCCTCCTTCCCCGAGACAGTTCAGATATATAAATACCCCCGTGACCGGTGGGCTTTTGCGTTTCAGACCCCTTTTATCAATAACAATGGGACTCGGATCTGATATGTACCGGCAGCAGATCCTCGATCACTACAAGAACCCCCGTAACTACGGAGAAATCGAGGATCCCGACATCGAACACGTCGGCGAGAACCCGATGTGTGGGGACACGATCAAGATGTTTGTACAGCTTGCGGATGACGATGACACGATCGAGCACGTGCGCTTCGTCGGCGACGGCTGTGCAATCAGCCAGGCCTCGGCCAGCATGCTCTCGGGGGAATTGCAGGGAAAGTCACTTGAGACCGTCGAAGACATGGACAGAGACGACATCGTCGACATGCTCGGCGTCGAACTCAGCCCGATGCGGATCAAATGCGCTGTCCTCGCCGAAAAGGTGGCTCAGGACGGCATCGCGCTCCACAAGGGCGAAGAGATCGACATCGAGAAGACACAAACCGAGTAGCGAATCACTTTTATATTGAACTGACCGCATGGACATCCTCGTCTTTGGCGCCGGCAGCCTCGGGAGTCTCCTCGGTGGCCTTCTCGCCGCCGAACACGACGTGACGCTCGTCGGCCGAGACCCACACATGCGGGCGACAGACGAGAGCGGCCTTCGGATCACGGGCCACGTCGAGACGACCGTTCACCCGACGACCCGCCTCGACCCTCCCGACTCGGCTGATCTGGCTGTCGTCTGCGTCAAGTCCTTTGACACCGAAGCGGCCGCCGACGCGCTCGCCGGGTGTGCGATCGACGCCTGTCTGTCCGTCCAGAACGGGATGGGCAACGAGGCGGTTCTCGTCGACCGACTCGACTGCCCTGTCCTCGCCGGCACCTGCACGTACGGCGCTGTCCGCCCCGACCCCGGGACGGTCCGGTGTACCGGTGTCGGCGACCTCACACTCGGCCCGCCGGAGGGCGGCTCCACCGCGCTCGCCGAGCGCGTCGGGCGGGCTTTCGAGTCGGCGTCGGTCGCCACCTCGGTCGTCGACGATATGTCGGCGCGGCTCTTCGAGAAACTGGCCGTCAACGCCGGTATCAACGCGACGACCGCCCTCGCCCGCCTCGAGAACGGGGCCGTCCTCGACGGCGACGCCGGGGCGCTCGCGGCGGCCGCAACGCGGGAGACGGCCGCGGTCGCCCGGAGCGAGGGCATCGAACTATCGGATCAGGCGGCCGAGCGGGCGCTTGAATCGGTCGCCGCAGACACGGCCGCGAACATCTCCTCGATGCACCAGGACATGGCCGCCGACCGGCGGACGGAGGTCGACGGAATAAACGGGTACGTGGTCGATCGGGCCGACGAACTCGGCGTCGATGCGCCGGTCAACCGGACGCTCGCCCGGCTCCTCCGCGCCTGGGAGACCGGTCGGGGGCTCCGGTAGTGCACGCTCGGCGGTCCCGTGTGTTCTGACCGCCGCACGACCGCTCGCCGACCACGCTTAACTCGCTGGGCGACGACCTATCGGTATGATCCACGCTACTGGACCGCTTTTGACCGTCGATCTGGACGGCTTGACGACCGCTGAAACGGACATCGAGGACGCCGCGCGTCGGTACGTCGGCGGCCGCGGCCTCGGGACGAAACTCGCCCACGACCGAATCCCGTTCGACGCCGATCCGCTCGGCCCGGAAAACCGCCTCGTGTTCACGACGGGGCCGATGCAGGCCTCGACGATGAGCTTCACCGGCCGGATGAACTGCACGGCCGTTTCGCCGCTGACGGACGGCCTGTGCTCCTCGAACGCCGGCGGGTTCCTCTCGCGAAACTTCGCCGATACGGGCAATAGCGCGATCGAGTTCGTCGGGGCGGCCGACGAACTCACGATCGTTCATCTGACTGACGAGGGCGTCAAGTTCGAGCCCGTCCCCGGCCTTGAGGGGGCGACCGTCCCCGAAACGGCCGCGTATCTCGACTCCGAACACGGCATCGAGAGCGATCGGACGGCGATCGTCGGTCCTGCCGGCGAGAACGAGGTCCGGTTCGCCTCCATCATGACGACTGAAGAGCGCGCCTTCGGCCGGGGCGGCCTCGGCGCGGTCCTCGGGTCGAAAAACGTCAAGGCGCTCACCGTCGGCGGCGATGCCCGACCCGATCTCGAGCTTCCGGCGACGGCCGCGGAAATCCATCGCGAGGCGGCCACCGACGATCACATCATGAAGCGTCAAGGGACCGTGTCGGTGCTGTCGCTGGCCAACGAGATGGACGGCCTGCCGTCGTACTACTTCTCCGAACGGTCTTTCGAGGGGGCCGAAGGGATCGACGGCGAGGCTGTCGAGCAGAAAAAGTATAAAAAGGGAACGTGTTCGGCGTGTGCGTTCGCCTGCAAGCTGCCGACGCGTGACGAGGCCCGCGGCGTCGAGACCGAAGGTCCCGAGTTCGAGGTCGCGATGGCGTTCGGCTCCAACGCCGGTGTTGACGACATCGTCGACGTGATGATCTCGAACGAGTTGTGCGACCGCTACGGCGTTGACGCGATCTCGGCGGGGAACACGATCGCCGCTTACCTCGAAAGCGAGGACGCGTTCGGTGACACCGAGTTGATTCACGACCTCGTTGAAAAGATCGCTCGCAGAGAGGGGATCGGAGACATCTTAGCCGAAGGCATCCACCGGGCACACGACCAGTTGGGCGTCGACGACTGGAGTGTAAAAGGACTCGACTTCGCGGCCCACGAAGGGCGACTCCTCCACGGGCAGGCGCTGTCGTACGCGGTCGCGAACCGCGGTGCTGATCACATGTACGCGACGTTCTACTCGGTCGAGTACCCCCTCGTCGACGCCGATGAGGCGATGGACCCCGCCGGGATGGCTGGTAAGGCCGAACGACTCGTCGAGCGCGAGAACCTGATGGCGCTGAACGACAGCGGAATTGTCTGCAAGTTCTCTCGGGACTACATGACGACCGAGCGCTACGAGGCGCTGTTCGGGGCTGACTTCGAGGACCTCATGGCAGTCGGTGCGCGAACTGTCACCCTCGAGCGTCACTTCAACAACCGCCGGGGGTTCGACCGCGACGACGACGCGCTCCCCTACGACATCCCCGACCTCGAGCGCGGGCTTGAGGAGTACTACGAGGCCCGCGGGTGGATCGACGGCGTCGTCCCCGAAGAGGCGCTCCCCGAGGAGGCCGCTGAGTCGGCGGCCTGAGCGGTCGCCGCAGTCCGGGCCGGAACAGCTGTTTCGGGGGTATATAAATAACAGCCGACTGAAGTACGGTTGGTTCATAAATGAGCGGCCGTCGGGCCACTCGTCGTAGAGCGCGTCGGCGAGCGCGTTCGGCCCGCCGGCAATCGGGGTGGTCTCCGTCGCGGCGAACGACCAGACCTCCTCACGTAGCGGCCGCTGGATCTCGGTCTCCTCGAATCGAGTACGGACCGGTGTATCTCCCGGTAAAAAGCCTGTCGTCGTCGGACCACCCGACGGATCGGGAGACGAAACAGAAACGGAACGAAACGGAAACGCTCGTGGCCGTCAGAACGGGGCTTCGGGGCCCTCGTCGTCGTCGCCGCCGCCCTCACCGGGGAACGACGGAGAAACCTGCCCGCCGGACATACCCTCGCTACCGCCGGTGGAACCGGTGTCGGCGTGAACGGTGTCGATTTCGGGGATCTCTTGAGTCATGCGGCTCTTGATCGCCTGGATCGTCATCGGAGAGATGCCGCAGCCGGAACACGCGCCGCCGAGCATCACGGTTACCTCGCCCGCCTCGCGGTCGAGATCCTGAATCGCCGCGCTGCCGCCGTGCATCTGGATCTGCGGGAAGTTGCGGCGCAGGAAGTTGCTGATTCGTTCGCGGAGTTCGTCGTCGCTGTCGGCCGTCTCGGTGCTCATAGAAGCCGCTACGTAGCGCAGCCGTATGAAGATTTGCCTCCGGGGTGAACGTCGCGTTACGGCGTCCCCGGATCGTGTGCGACCTGTTTGTTCACCCGGCGACAACTGATGAACGGCGACGCGAACGCTCCGCGTTCTCCCACGTCACGTCCCGTGCTGCCAACTGTCCATGTACGCCGCCTGCTCGTCGCTCAGCGCGTCGATCCCGATGCCCTCGGCGTCAAGTTTGATCTCGGCGACCTCCCGGTCGAGTTCGTCCGGGACCTCGTGGACCCCGGGGCCATAGGAGTCGGTGTTTTCGACCATTTCCCGCACGCAAACCGCTTGGATGCCGAAGCTCTGGTCCATCACCTCGACAGGGTGGCCCATCGCAACCGGCGAGGCGAGGTTGACGAGACGGCCCTCGGCCAGGACGTTGATCCGTCTGCCGTCGGCCATCTCGAACTCCTCGATGCCGTCGCGGACCTCTCGGCGGGCGGCGGCCAAATCGTCGAGCGCATCGAGGTCGATCTCGACGTTGAAGTGGCCGGCGTTCGCGAGAACGACGCCATCGGCCATCCGTTCGAAGTGCTCCCCGACGATCACGTCGCGGTTGCCGGTCGTCGTCACGAATACGTCGCCCGTCTCGGCGGCCTCGGTCATCGGACAGACTTCGTAGCCCTCCATGTGGGCCTCGAGCGCGCGGCGAGGTTCGACCTCCGTGACAATCACGTGGGCGTTCTGCCCCTTTGCTTTCTTCGCGACGCCCTTTCCACAGTAGCCGTAGCCGGCGACAACGACGGTCTTGCCGGCAAAAGAGAGGTTCGTCGTCATCGCAATGTTGGACAGCGAGGCCTCCCCGGTGCCGTGGACGTTGTCGAAGAGTCGCTTCATCGGCGTGTCGTTGACGGCGAACATCGGATAGCGCAACTCGCCGTCGTCGTCCATCGCACGCAGGCGGTGGACGCCCGTCGTCGTCTCCTCACAGCCCCCGAGTATCGAATCGATCAACTCGGGGTATTCGTCGTGGATCGCCATCACGAGGTCGCCGCCGTCGTCGACGGTGACCGTCGGCCCGTGATCTAAGGTGGCCTCGATGGCGGCGTAGTACTCCGTGTCGTCGACCTCTCGCTTGGCGTAGGACGTGATCGCGTCGGTAGCGTCGAGCGCCGCCGAGACGTCGTCGTGGGTCGACAGCGGGTTACAGCCGGTGATGGCGACCTCCGCGCCGGCCTCCGCGATGACCTCGGTCAGGACGGCGGTCTTCGCCTCGACGTGCATTGCCATGGCAACCGTCTGCCCCTCGAGCGGCTGTTCATCGCCGAACTCGTCGGCGATCGAGGTCATGATCGGCATGTGCTGGCGGGCCCACTCGATCTTCTTCCGGCCGGATTCGCGCGCCCCGGCCGGGTCGTCGAGTTGTTCGGTGATCGTCGGATGACTCATACTTCTGACAAGGGGCGAGAACGGGAAAACGCTACCGAACGGCGGACGACGCGGCCGATCTGACCGAAGCGGTCCGAACCGGCTATCGCCCCGGAGGTCCGTTTCCGGGCGTCTTTCCGCTGTTTCCGGGGCCGCTACCGTTCGAGTTCTCCGCGCCGTCTCTGTCGGCTCCACGATCAGTCTCCTCGCGGTCGCTCTCGCCTTCCCCGTCGTCACTGTCAACGGCGTCGTCGGTATGCATCCCGTCGTCGTTATCAGCTTCATCGCGGCTGTCGGATTCGTCACCGGTGTTGGAGTCAGTCCCGGCGTGGTCCGGTGCCCCGGCGTGCGCCGGCGGGCCAGTTCGTCCGTCCGTTTCCATCCCGTTTGCCGAGCCGGGTTTGTTCTCAGCGGTTGCGTCCCCCGGCCCCGTGTGTGCAGGCGGGTTTCCGGGGTTGTTCGAGGTCACGAACCCGGCGACGCGTTGGCCGATAGTCCCGTTGTCGTCGAGATTCGAGAGCCTCTGGACGAACGACGGCACTTGGAGCCCAAACGGCTGTTCGGGGTTGACTTCACCTATCGGGCCGACGTCCGTCTCGGAGTCCACCGGAAGCGTCTCGTGTGCCGTCGTGGTCCGATTGTCGACAGTCGCTCGGATCGTCACGTGCAGCCGTTTGTCAGGTGTCGGAAGCTCGACAGTGCCGTTTTCGTCGGTCGTGTACGTGCCAATACCCGCGTATGTGTGGTTTCCGCTGTCGACTGTTCCGTTGCTCCCAGTAATCGTCTCGTTTCCGTCGTCGACAGTCACGTTGACGGTGGCGTTCGCCGCGCTGTCGCCGTCGTCAGTCACGGTTACGCGGGCGTCGTTGTCTACTGCGATGTCGATCGCCAGGTTCCCGTTCGACGATTCCGTATTGGCGAGCGCCAGTCCCGGACCGATCACCGACAGCGCCAGCAGCACCGACAGCGAAACGGCGGCCAGCCGTGTGTTTTGCTTCATGCTCACCCGACGCTACACCGAGCATCTGATTAAACCGGGTCGCTCGTTCAATCCGTTCATTCCGTTCGTCCGGCGTTCGAACCGATCGTAGAACGACGTAAACTGTTTATAATCGCTTCTGGGCGTTCAATTTCTCGACCCCGCCCGTTCGACCAGCGCCTTAGCGCGCCGCTCGGCATCGCGGGTGACCGTGGCCTCGTCGAGGGTTAATAGCTCTCGGTCGCGGACGACAGTCTCGCCGCCGACGACGGTGTGTCGGACATCCGAGCCCCGGACAGCGTAGGCAAGGTGGCTAACGAGGTCGTGGGCGGGGGTGAGGTGGGGCTTGTCGAGATCGACGACAGCGAGATCCGCGAGCGCGCCCGCCTCGATCCGCCCCGAATCGAAGCCGAGTACCTCGGCGCCGCCCTCGGTCGCTGCCCGAACGATATCGGGTGCGGCGACCGCCGCCGCGTCATCGGTTTTGAGCTTGCCGACCATCGCGGCGTCCCGCAGTTCATCGAAAACATCGAGATCGTTGTTGGAGGCCGCGCCGTCGGTGCCGATCCCGACCGGCACACCCGCCTCGAGCATCGCTTGTACGGGTGCGATCCCGCTCGCGAGTTTCATATTCGAGGCCGGACAGTGAGCGACGCCGACGCCGCGCTCGGCGAGCAGTTCGATCTCCGTTTCGTCGACGTGGACGCCATGGGCGATGAAGTCGCCCGCCTCGAGTACTCCGAGGTCGTCGGCGTACTCCAGCGGCCGGACGCCGTGTTCCTCGACGATCGGATCGACCTCGTCGCGGGTCTCGTTGGCGTGATAGTGCAGCGGCACCCCTGCCTCGCGGGCCCGCGGAACGTACTCCTCAAGCACGTCGGCGTCGACGGTCGTCAGCGAGTGTGGCATCAGCGCGCTCTCGATTCGGCCGTCCGCCGCGCCGTCGAGTTTACGGGCGACTGCGAGGCCTTCCTCGAAGTCCGCGCGTGCCTCAGCGTCGTCCTTGCCGATGGTCACGATCCCATGGCCGACGCGCGCCCGGAGTCCGGCCTCGGCGAAGACCTCCGCGGCCGCCGGCACCTCGAAGTACATGTCACCGAGTGCGGTCACGCCGTTTTTGAGGAGTTCAACCGTGCCGAGGCGAGCCCCGGTGACGATATCTTCGGGTTCGAGGGCCGCCTCAGCCGGCCAGATATCCTCTCGGAGCCATGCGTCGAGCGGCTTGTCGTCGGCGTACCCGCGAAGCAGCGTCATCGCGGCGTGACAGTGAGTGTTGACGAGGCCGGGGACGACGAGACAGCCCTCGGCGTCAAGGGTTTCCTCGCCGCGTGCGGTGTCGCCGGTCTCCAGAATCCGTCCGGTCCCGGAGTCGGCGAGGACGTCCGCCTCTCGGACTGTCATGTCGGGGAACAGTACCTGTCCACCAACGATCTGTAGCGTACTCATACGGCTGCGTTCGGCGTCGGCCAGATTGAAACTGCCGGATGCCCCCGCTGCCGGGGGCCACGGTGCCGGGTGATAGCGCCCCGGCCGAACCTTCTTTTTCGAGCCGGGTGAGGGCAACCCATGGCCGCGACGGCGTCCCTCCCCGAACCGACGGTGTTGGCCCACGCGAAGGAACGCCTCTTCGACGATCCCGACGGCTCGGATACCTACGCGATCTGTGATACCCAGTTCGCGGCCGAGGAGTGGCTGTCGGGGCGGCCAATCCCCGAGACGGTGCGCGAACGGCTCGCGCCGTTCAATCACGTCCGCGTCGGCTCCGGCTACCCGGATCTCGTCGGGGCCGGGGTTCCGGATGCGGCCCTGCTGGCCGTCGAGCGCCTCGACGATCAGCCGCCGCTCGTCGTTGTTGAAGCGAAAGGGCACGCGAACGACGGGACCGTTGAGGTCGAGCGCGGGATCGTCCAGGCTCACGACCGTCTCGGCGGCGCCAACGCCGCCTACGTCGCGGCCCCCGCCGACTCGGTCTCGCCGTCCGCGCGAACGCTCGCAAGCGAACTCAACGTCGGCGTGTTGGGCGTCGTGGCGGACGGCCAAGTCGAGGCGATCGAGACGCCCCGCGTCGTCGGCCACCGGACGGACGACGACGCGACGGCGATCCGGTTCCAAGCGGGCGCACAGGGGGTCACCGACGACTCATTCGGCCTCAACCACCCGAAGAACTACCTCGGATATCCGATTGCGCTCGCTCACGAGGGCGATACGGCGGCTGCGATGGCGACGCACGTCGTTGGCGCCGTCGACGACGCTCGCCGCGGGGCGGTCGCCCTCGGGCTGATCGAAGAGCGACCCCACCGGATCGACCTCGCGCCGCTGGGCGAGGAGGTCGTCCGATTCGCGCTGTCGCGACACGGCTCGACCGAGGCGGCGCTGGCAGCCATCGAGAATTTCAAACGGCTCTTACCGAACTCAGTGAAACAGCGTGAGTATCATGGCATCCCGCGGAATGCGTTAGTGTGTGAACAACCAAACCGCATTCGGCGGGATGCTTCA
>Ga0207414_1000111_pt1 | contig 40519 bp, 41 predicted proteins | sample PonA231FremontCA_2_FD_187269 | JGI IMG/M metagenome (GOLD analysis project Ga0207414, IMG submission 187269) | Marine sediment microbial community from Fremont, CA, USA - Pond A23 Sediment 1 (SPAdes) | ecosystem: Environmental > Aquatic > Marine > Unclassified | place: USA: Fremont, California...
TCTTGCATAGATAAATTAGCTGTGTTATAATCACAATAGTGACTAAAATTAAGCTTAGAAAATATAGAGTGAGGTGAAAGTAATGCAAAAGGAAATTCATCCAGAAATGAAAGAAACTACTGTCACCTGTGCCTGTGGTGAAGTTTATCATACTAAGTCAACTAAGGATAATATCCGAGTTGAAGTTTGTTCTAGTTGTCATCCTTTTTATACAGGAAAGCAGCGTAAAGCTTCTACTGGAGGTAGGGTTGAAAGATTTAACAAAAAATATGGAATTTCTGAAGAATCTGAAGAAGACGAAGAATAGTTCAGTAAAAATTCAGACGTTTATAGCAGGGCTAATGCTCTGCTTTTTTGTTTTTCATTTTATAAGTTAATGAGAGGTGTAAGTTAATGTATAAAATAGGTAATAGTGGATGGTTAGAAGTTATAACTGGCCCTATGTATTGTGGGAAAAGTGAAGAATTAATAAGAAGAATTAAAAGAGTTAAAATAGCTCAAAAAAACATAAAGGTTTTTAAACCTCTGATTGATAATAGATATTCTAATGATAATGTGGTTTCACATAGTGGAAAGTCAATTGAAGCTGTTCCAGTTGACCATCCTGAAGAAATATATAATAAAATAAGTGAAGAGGTTGATGTAGTAGCTATTGATGAAATCCAATTTTTTCATCCAGATATAGTTAAGATTTGTGAAGGACTTGCTAATAATGGAGTTCGCGTTATTTTAGCCGGTTTGGATCGTGATTTTAGAGGAGAACCTTTTGATCCTGTTCCTGAACTTATGGCCAGAGCAGAATATGTTGATAAACTCCATGCAATTTGTGTTCAGTGTGGAGAACCGGCTACCAGAACTCAGCGTTTAATTGATGGTGAGCCAGCTTCCTATGATGATGAAGTAATTTTAGTTGGAGCTGATGAAGTTTATGAAGCTCGCTGTCGTAAATGCCATGCTGTAAAGGGAACTTCGGACAAAAATTAAGTGAGGTGGAATAGATGTTTGATCTTCGAGAAAAATTAGATAATCTTGAAGAAAAGTATAACAATTTAAATGAAAAGTTAAGTGATCCTGAAGTAATAAATGATTCAAATAAATATCAAAAATTATTGAAAAAACATGCTAAGTTGAAAAAGATTGTAGATAAATATAAAAAATATAAAGAAGTTATGAATGAAATTGAAGAAGCAGAAGCTATTCTTGAAGAAGATGACGATGAAATGAATGAATTAGCTGAAATGGAACTTGAAGAACTTGAACCACAAAGAGAAAAATTAGAGGAAGAACTACCAATAATGCTTATTCCTGATGACCCTGATGACAAGAAAAATGTTATTTTCGAAATTAGAGCAGGGGCTGGTGGAGATGAAGCAGGACTTTTTGCTGCAGATTTATATAGGATGTATTCCCGCTATTCAGAAGATCAGGGCTGGGAAGTTGAAGTCATGAATGCCAGTGAATCTGGAGTAGGTGGTTTCAAGGAAATCACTTTTAATGTTAAAGGTGATGATGTATATAAGTATTTAAAATATGAAAGTGGTGTCCATCGTGTTCAGCGTGTTCCTTCTACTGAATCAAGTGGAAGAATTCATACTTCTACAGCTACAGTAGCTGTTTTACCTGAAGCTGAAGATGTTGATGTTGAAATTAATGAAAATGATCTGGAAATAGATACTTTCCGTTCAAGTGGTCCTGGAGGACAGAGTGTTAATACTACGGATTCAGCTGTAAGAATTACCCATGAACCTACAGGGATTGTAGTATCCTGCCAGGATGAAAAATCTCAGCACAAAAACAAAGATAAAGCTATGCGTATTTTAAGAGCAAGAGTTAAAGAAAAAATTGAAGAAGAAAAAAGAGCTGAAAGAGATGAAGCCCGCAAAAGTCAGGTAGGTACTGGAGATAGAAGTGAAAAAATAAGGACCTATAATTTCCCTCAGGGAAGAGTAAGTGACCATCGTATTAATCTTACTGTTCACCAATTAGAAAAAGTTCTTGAAGGTGAATTAGATATGATTATTGAACCATTAGTTGAAGAAGATATGAAAAAAAGGCTTGAGAAGGTGTAGAAGTGAATATCAAAACTCTTTTAAACAAAACAACAGAATTTTTTAAAAAACAAAACATCCCCAACTCTCGGCTGGATGCAGAGGTCCTTCTGGCAGATCTTTTGGATATGGAGAGGATTAAATTATATGTTAATTTTGATTATCCTTTGACCAAAGAGGAACTGGCTGAATATAGAAAAAGAGTTGTTCGCCGGGCCAAAAGAGAAGCTGTTAGTTATATTATTGGCTATAAAGAGTTTATGTCTCTTGAATTTGAGGTGGAAGAGGGAGTTTTGATACCAAGACCGGAAACAGAGCTTTTAGTAGAAAATATACTTGATTATTGTGAAAAAGAAGAACTTGAGTCTCCTAATATAGTAGAAGTAGGGCCCGGGAGTGGAGCAATTATGGTAAGTCTCGGGCATTATCTTTCTGATCCAAAAATTTTGGGAATTGATATTTCTCCTAAAGCTGTAAAATTAAGCAGGAAAAATATTAAAAAACATGAATTGGAAGATAGCCTTAAGGTAAATAAAGGAGATTTACTTCAGCCTCTTTTGGAGAGGAATACTCAGAATGTGGATATAGTAGTTTCCAATCCACCGTATATCAATGATGAAGATATGAAAAATTTGCAACCTGAGGTAAAAAAAGAGCCTGAACTTGCTCTGGCTGGAGGAGAAGATGGTCTTGATGTTTATAAAAAATTAATTCCGCAGGCAGGCTCTGTATTAAAAAGTGGTGGATTATTGGCTTTAGAAATTGGACATGATCAGGGCCAGAGACTGAAAAAATTTATTAAGCAAACTAAAAACTATCAGGAGATTGAGATAAAAAAAGATTATAATGGAAAAGATAGAATGATTTTTGCCCGGAAAAAGGAGAAATAATAATGAATTATAAGACCTCCTTAATAGAGATACCAAAGGCTTTAATTCAAAAAAATAATATTGAGCAGATAAAAAAGCTTTCTGCCTTAAAAAAAGCTAAAAATCATATTTTAAGTGGTGAACTTGTTGCTTTTCCTACAGAAACAGTCTATGGTTTGGGGGCTGATGCTACCAACGGTAAGGCTGTAAAAAAAATATTTAAAGCTAAAGGAAGACCTCAGGATAATCCTTTAATAGCTCATATCGCAAACTTAGATCAATTTGAAAGAGTTGTTGATACAAAAATTGATAATGATCTTGAAAACATTATAAATACTTTTTGGCCAGGTCCACTTACAGTTATCCTACCTAAAAGTAATCTAATTTCTAAAATAACAACTGCTAATTTAGATACTGTTGGAGTAAGAATGCCTTCACATCCAGTTGCTCTATCATTAATAGAGATAACTGATAGGCCGCTAGCTGCTCCAAGTGCTAATACTTCAGGTTTGCCCAGTCCTACCAGAGCTGAACATGTTCTTGATGATTTGAAGGGAAAGATTCCTCTTATTTTAGGAGGAGGAGCCTGTAAGGTAGGAGTAGAATCTACAATCATTAAAGTAGAAAAGGAAAAAATCATTATCCTCAGACCGGGAGGAATAAGTAGAGAAGAATTAGCTAAAATAAGTGAGAGAAAAATTGTGAGAAAAAATAATTCAAAAAATAATAAACCACTTGCTCCTGGAATGAAATATAAACATTATTCTCCTGAAACTAAAGTATTTTTATATACTGGAAAAAAGGAAAAATTACATAGATACCTTAAAAATAATGAAAATAAAAAATTAGCTTTAGTTTTTACATCAGAAACTATAGATGAGTTAAAAAAGAGAAATGAGTTTGTTAAAAATAAAAATATAAAAATTATCGATATTGGATCAAAAACGGATTTGAAATCCATAGCCAATAAATTATTTTATATTTTACGAGAATTAGATAAGAGTGAAAATGAAATTATAATTGTTGAGAAAATTCCTGAAAGAGGAATTGGAGAAGCAGTAATGAACCGGCTATATAAAGCAGCCAGTGAAAAACTATAGTTTACAGGAGTTTCCAGGTAAAATTAAATAAATCATACAATATAGGTAAAAGACTCATTAATCAATTATTTGATACATACTAAAATTCACTTCTTTAAAAATAAGGTTACCTCAGCTAATGAGATATCGTATCTCAGCTGAGCTAAAAACATCCTGTTTTTAGACCTTATTTTTAATTCCGCTCATTTAGATGTATTAACAAATAATTGCTAAAATTCCCTTTTTACCTATATTGTATGATTTAATCTAAACTTTATATTTAGGAAACTCCTGTAAACTATAAGTTTTGACTTGTCTATATTTTTTTATCTGATATAATGTAAGTACATTAAAGCTTCTTAATGCTTAAATCAAGCCTTTTAGAAAGGTGGGATCTTAACTTTGCCGACAATTTTATTTGTGTGTACCGGGAATACCTGCCGTAGTCCAATGGCTGAACATCTTTTGCGTGATATGTTCAAAAATAGAAAAATAAAGGGATGGAAAATAAAATCAGCTGGGATTTCTGCTCTGCCAGGTGGAAAAATAAGTTCTGAAACTCTACAGGTTTTAAAAGATGAAAAAATTGATGCTAAAAACCATAAAGTTACTAAGATTAATAAAGAATTATTAGTTGAAGCAGATATTATTTTGACTATGACTGAAGCCCATAAAAGATATTTAAAAAAGAGAGAAGAGGTTTCAGCCAAAAAATTATTTACCTTAAAAGAGTTTATTAAAGAAAGTGAAGACCTTGATATTCTTGATCCTTATGGACAGTCTCTGGAAGTATATCAGAAGACTAAAGATGAAATTAAAAAATATTTAGAGGAATTTAAAAATAAAATTATTAACAAAGAAATTTTAAGAGGTGATATGATGAAAATTGCTATTGGTTCAGATCATGCTGGTTATCAACTCAAGGAAGAAATAAAATCTTTGCTTGAAGAAAAGGGCTTATTTTATCAAGATATGGGCACTGATTCTGAGGATTCAGTTGATTATCCTGATTTTGCTTACAAAGTAGCAAAAGGAGTCGCTGACAATAATTTTGATAAAGGTATTTTGATCTGTGGTACAGGTATTGGGATGTCGATTGCAGCAAATAAAGTAAAAGGAGTTCGGGCTGCTCTCTGCCATAACGTCTTTTCTGCTAAAGCAACCAGAAATCATAATGATTCAAATGTTTTAACTATGGGTTCAAGAGTTGTTGCTAAAGGTTTGGCCCGAGAAATTGTAAAGGCCTGGCTTGGAGAAGAATTCGATGGCGGAAGACACCAGAGAAGAATTGATAAGATAAGTGATATAGAAAAAGAAATGAAAGATTAAAACTATTAATATAAAGGATGAAGATTAATGATATCTTCCTATATTTTGATTTTTTTCAGCAGTTTAATAATATCTTTTTTTCTTGTTCCTGGAGTAAAAAAAGTTGCTAAAAAAATTGATGCTCTTGATTATCCAGGTGCTAGAAGGATTAATGAACTTCCTGTTCCTAATATTGGTGGTCTTGCCATCTGGGCCTCTTTTTTATTAACTGCTTTCATATTTTTTGAATTTAACAAAACTCTTTTTGGAATACTACTGGGGGGAAGTTTTATAACTTTTGTAGGTTTTGTAGATGATCTTTATGATATTTCTCCTTTTCTCAAATTAGTATTTCAAATTCTGGCAGCAGTTGTTTTATTATTTTTTGGAGTTCAGATTGAATTTATAACCAATCCCTTAGGTGGAATGTTTTTTCTTGGTAGCTGGGGAATTCCATTAACTATTATTTGGGTTGTAAGTATAACTAATGTAGTAAATTTAATGGATGGACTTGATGGCCTGGCTGCTGGAGTTTCGATAATTGCAGTTATAACTATCTTTTTTGTAAGTTTACAGGAAGGACAAAACCTGGCAGCTGTTATGGCCCTTACTCTGGCCGGGAGTTCCTTTGGATTTCTTTATTATAATTTTCATCCTGCTGAAATATTTATGGGTGATAGTGGTTCTATGTTTTTAGGTTATACTCTGGCCTCAATTTCAGTAGCAGGTTCTTTAAAAAGTGCTACAGCAATTACTTTAGTAGTCCCTGTTTTAGCTTTAGGAGTACCTATTTTAGATACTTTATTTGCAATAATAAGAAGAGCTTATAATGGTAAACCTATTGGTAAAGCAGATAATGGTCATATTCATCATCGTCTGCTTGCTTTAGGCTGGAATCAACAGGAAGCTACTTTGATTGTTTATGGGATAAGTATATTTTTAGGAATAATTGCTGTAATTTTTAACAGCTCAACTTTTGAAAATGGATTACTTTTGATTTTTCTTGCCTTTTTAACTATAATTTTTGGGGCCTGGAAACTTGGAATATTTAGTGCTCAGTTAAAATCTGATAAAACAGAAGTAGAGAAGACAAAATATTAAAATATAGTTTTTTATTTCTTTTACTGTAAAATAATTAAAAAGTCATAATAGTATTAATAGTATTATTTCATTTTATAAAAGAGGATTTTTAAATAGAAACTAGAAATAATAATTAGTTAAGATTAGGAAAAAAGTATTTTTATTAATAAAAGTGAGAGGCTAAAAAATGAATAATAATAATAGTTGGCAAAAAATTGCCCAGGCCTTTGGAATGTTAACTTTGCTTGGTATTACTATAATTGTCAATATAGCTGTAGGTTTCTGGCTGGGAAGTTTAGTTGATAAATTAATTGGAAGTGATTTGATTTTTAAAATAATAGGTTTGATTACAGGAGTTTTTTCAGGATTTTATTCTGATTATAAGTTAATTACTGATGTTTTTGGTGATAATGATGAAGACAAATAATCCGGCTGAAGCAGAAAAAGATGTTATTAAAAAGACAGTTATAGTTGCTTTGATACCTCTTGTATCTTCTCTAGTCATGGGAGAAATTGATGCCTTTTTAGGCTTGATTTTTGGACTATCCATAAGTATTCTTTTATTTCATTTAAAAAGAATTAATATAGAAAATTCTTTACAAATGTCAGCAGCAAAGGCTAATACATATATTAGAAATCGTTATTTTATTAATTATCTCATTTATTTTATTGTTCTAGCTGTTGCTTATAGAAGAGAGGGAATAAGTTTTTTGGCAGTTGTTGTAGGTATTTTACTTTTAAAATTTACTATAATCGGACTGGCTGCACTAGATAATCTTAAAAAAAGCTGGGAAGAAAAAAAAGACAGAGTTGAAAAAGATTGATTTAGTAAGAGAGGGGAGGTTTTATTATGAATCCAGGACCACAGGTTGTCACTCATTTATTTGGTAAAGATTTTTTACCAGTTACTGATACATTGATAGTTTCCTGGGTTGTAGTAGTTTTTTTAGTGATAGCTGCCAAAATTATTGGAAGTAATTTAGAATTAGTTCCAGGTAAAGTCCAAAATGCTACTGAACTTCTTTTAACATCTATTGAAGATCAGATTGAGCCGATGTTACCTGGAGAAGGTAGAAAGTTTTTACCTTTTATTGGTACAATTTTTATTTTTGTTGGGGTATCTAATCTATCAGGTGTTTTACCTGGTGTTCCCAACCCAACAGCAGATATAAATACTACTTTAGGTTTAGCCCTTTTAGTATTTATCTTAATGCACTTTGAGGGAATGCGTGAAAATGGAATCTGGGGCTATATTAAAGGTTTTGCTGAACCTGTATTTATTTTACTACCACTTAATATTATTAGTGAGTTAGCTAAACCAATTTCTCACTCTTTCCGTCTTTTTGGTAATATTGTTGGTGGTGGAATTATAATTACTTTGATTTATCAGGCAGCACCCTGGTTAATTCCAATTCCGTTACAGGCCTGGTTTGATATCTTTATTGGCTTAATACAGGCCCTTATTTTTGGTATGGTAGCCATAGCCTATATTGCTGTTTCAAAAGAAGGCTAATTAATTATAAAAAAATTACAGTGAGTAGCTGAAAGGAGGAAATTATAATGGTTGAATTTTCACAACCGGTCATTGATGTGATTATCAGTGCTTCTGCACTACTTGGAGCTGGCTTTGCTATGATTGCTGGTATTGGTCCTGGTATTGGTCAGGGTTATGCCGCTGGTAAAGCTGTAGAATCTGTAGCAAGACAACCTGAAGCAAGAGGTAATATTATTACTACTATGCTTCTAGGTCAGGCTGTTGCTGAGTCAACAGGTATTTATTCACTGGTTATAGCCATTGTTTTGATCTTTACATTTGCTTAAAAAAACCATTTTTGATAGTGAGGGGAATTTTTCCCCTCATATATCAAAAATAAAATTTGGTTATGGCTCAATTTTATTTTGAAAATCTATGATGAAAAAAATATATTTAAATAAATATAGATACTATTGAAAAATACGATTTAGATAGCATTGTTTGAGAATATGCCGGGAGGTGAGATGTAAATGGTAAATATTAATACTACCATGCTCTGGGAAGTTATTAACTTTTTTGTTCTACTCTGGTTATTAAAGAGATTTCTTTATGAGCCGATGACTAATATGCTTGATAAAAGAAAGAATAAAATTGAAAGTGATCTCGAGGAAGCCAAAGAGAAGAAAAAAGAAGCAAGAGAATTAAAAAAGAAATATGAAAATGAATTAAAAAATGCAAGACAGGAAGCTCAAGAAATTGTAGAAAATGCTGAAGAAAGAGGAAAGAAAAAAGCCGAAGAAATAGTTGAAAATGCTAGAGAAGAAGCTCAAAGAATTAAAGAAAGAAATGAAGCAGAAATTGAGCAGGCCAAGGAAGAAGCTCTTTCTGAATTAAGAACTGAAGTATCTTCAATTTCAATTATGGTGGCAAGTAAGTTTTTAAAAGAAAAGCTTGATGAAAAAGAACATAAAGAACTTATTAATCAATACATCGAAGATTTAGATGCTAAAAAGCTTGGTGAAGCCAAATGATTCAAAATGAAATAGCTAAAAAATATAGTGAGGCACTTTTTTCACTGGCTGAGGAAAAAGATGAATTTATTAAGTTCAAAAATGACTTGAATTCAATAAAAGAAGCTTTTACAGAACATAAAGAATTTAAGAATGTTCTTTTTCACCCACGAATTAAAATTGAAGAAAAGAAAAGAATTTTTAAAAGAATATTTAAAGAAAAAATATCTCAGGAAATATATAATTTCATTCAACTTTTAATAGATAAAAGAAGAATATTTTATATTAAAGCTATTATTAGTCAATTTAATGATTTAGTTAATGATAGGAAAAAAATTCTTGAGATTGAAGTAGTTTCTGCTATTGAGCTTGAGGAAAATATGAAAAATAGACTTAAAGATAAATTGGAAAAAGGAATGAATTATGAGGTAGTACTTAATAATACAGTTAATCCTGAAATTTTAGGTGGACTTGTTTTAAAAATAGGTGATAAAATAATTGATGGTAGTATTCAGTATAAGTTGAATACACTTAGTGAAAAGATAGAAAAAATTCCAGTAAGTAAGTTAGGGGTGGAATGATATGAATCTGAAACCAGAAGAAATTAGTTCAATTATAAAAGAAGAAATCGAAAATTATGAGTCAAAACTGGAAACAGTTGGTGTCGGTACAGTACTTGATATTGGTGATGGGATTGCCCACGTTTATGGTTTAGAAGATGTAATGTCCAATGAACTTTTAGAATTTCCTAATGGAGTTTATGGAATGGCTCTAAACCTTGAAGAAGATAATGTAGGTTGTGTACTCCTTGGTAGTGAGACAAAAATAAAAGAGGGAGACACAGTAAAAAGAACAGGAAGAGTTGTTGAGGTACCTGTTGGCGAAGAGATGCTAGGAAGAGTTGTAAACTCACTTGGTCAACCTCTTGATGGTAAAGGTCAGATAAACTCTGATACATATCGTCCGGTTGAATATAAGGCTCCAGGTGTTATAAAACGTCAACCTGTTGAGACACCTCTTCAAACAGGTTTAAAAGCTGTTGACTCTATGATTCCTATTGGTAGAGGTCAGCGTGAGCTTATAATTGGTGATAGACAGACTGGTAAAACTGCTATTGCTATTGATACGATTATTAACCAGCGTGATAATGATGTAAAATGTGTTTATGTTGCAATTGGACAGAAAGCATCTGATGTTGCGCAAATAAGAGAAAAATTAACTGAATACGGAGCAATGGACTATACAACTATTGTCACTGCTTCTGCAAGTGACCCTGCTCCACTTAGATATTTAGCTCCATATGCAGGTTGTGCTATTGGAGAACATTTTATGTATGAAAATGATGGAGATGTATTAGTTGTTTATGATGACCTATCAAAACACGCTGATGCATATCGTGCTATGTCTTTACTTCTAAGAAGACCACCTGGACGTGAAGCTTATCCTGGTGATGTATTTTATCTACACTCTCGTCTTTTAGAAAGAGCAGCTAAACTCAATGATAAAGAAGGTGGAGGTTCACTGACAGCCCTTCCAATTATTGAAACTAAAGCTGGAGATGTTTCTGCATATATTCCAACAAATGTTATTTCCATAACTGATGGACAGATTTACTTAGAAAGTGAATTATTCTATTCAGGAGTTAGACCGGCTATTAATGTTGGTATTTCTGTTTCCCGTGTTGGTGGGGATGCTCAGATAAAAGCTATGAAGGATGTTGCCGGTACCTTAAGATTGGATCTTTCTCAATATCGTGAACTTGAAGCCTTTGCTCAATTTGGTTCTGACCTTGATGAATCTACTCAGCAAAAGCTTAACCGTGGTGAGAGAATAGTTGAATCACTAAAACAGGCTGAAAACTCTCCTATGGTAATTCAGGATCAGGTTATCTCTATCTATGCTGTTGTAAATGGTTATTTAGATGATATTCCTGTAGATAATGTAAGTCGTTTTGAAGATGAACTACTTAACTTTATGAACAGTAACTATCCTGAATTAGGAGATAAAATTGTAGAAGTAGGTAAGCTAACAGATGAAATTGAAGAAGAATTAGAAAAAGGAATTGAAGAATTCAAAGAAACATTTAGTGTTAAGAAAAAATCAATTCTTAGTGACCAGGGCGCTGAAGTAGAAGAAGGCGAAGATGAAGAGTTTGAAGAACTGGAAACAGATGAAGAATAAATAGATGTTGAAAGTTAGAGGTGAGTATTTATGGAGACGATGCGAGATATTAAACGCCGCATAAGTAGTGTGCAAAATACTAAAAAAATTACCAGAGCCATGAAAATGGTTGCTGGTGCTAAATTGCGTCGTGCTCAGGAAAAGGCTGAAGATGCCCGTCCTTTTTTCAATAAAACTAGAAAAATATTATTGGATGTGCAACAACATAGTCGAAATACCGATCATGTTTTGCTTAATGAAAGGGAAGGAAATAAGCATCTTTATATTCTAATTACTGGAGACCGCGGTTTATGTGGTGCCTATAATTCAAATGCAATAAATAAATTTAAAAATAGTATAAATGAAGATGAGGAAAATAGTCTTTTAGCTATTGGATCAAATGGTAGAGATTATTTTAAGAAAAGAGACTTTGATATAATATCTGAATATGTTCAGCTTGATGATTATCCTGAATTTAGTTTTGCCCGAAAAATTACAAATGAGATTATATCATTATTTAAAGAAGATATGTTTGATAAAATTAGTTTGATATATACTCATTTTGAAACTGCTTTATCTCAGGAAGTTAAAATGATTCCTCTTCTTCCAGTAAATGCACCGGAAAAAAGAGAAAGAGATGAGGTACAGGTAGAATATCTTTATGAACCATCTGCTGATGAAGTTCTGGATGTTATATTACCTCAATATGTCAATAATGTGCTGTATGCATCACTGTTAGAATCCAAGGCAAGTGAATTTGGAGCAAGAATGACAGCTATGGATTCTGCTACTGATAATGCCAGTGATATGATTGAGGACTTAACCAAAACTTATAACAGAGCTCGTCAGTCTGAAATTACCCAGGAAATAACTGAGATAGTAAGTGGAGCTGAGGCTCTCAAATAATTGTCTGTAAAGGAGGAATTTTCGTGAGTGAGTCACAAAATATTGGTAAAATAGTACAGGTTATTGGACCTGTAGTTGATTTAGAATTTCCAGAAGGAAATTTACCTGAAATATATAATGCGATAAGAATTGACAATGAAGAAAATGATATTCATCTAACTATGGAAACAATGAAGCAGTTAGGTGATAATAGGGTAAGAACAGTTGCTATGGATTCTACTGATGGACTTGTTCGTGGTATGGAAGCTGTTAATACCGGGCAGCCTATTAGTGTTCCTGTAGGAGAAGGTGTTCTTGGTAGGATATTTAATGTGTTAGGTGAAACAATTGATGAACAGGGTGAAGTTGATGCAGAAACTTATAACCCTATTCACCGGGAACCACCTACCTATGAAGAACAGGAAACATCTGATGAAATTTTTGAAACAGGTATTAAAGTTGTTGACCTGCTGGCACCATATACCAAAGGTGGTAAAGTAGGACTTTTTGGTGGTGCTGGTGTTGGTAAAACAGTACTTATTCAGGAATTAATTAATAACATAGCTATTGAACATGGTGGTTTTTCTGTGTTCGGTGGTGTTGGTGAACGTACTAGAGAAGGAAATGACCTTTATCGAGAATTTCAGGAAGCAGATATTTTAGATAAAGTTGCTATGGTTTTTGGTCAGATGAATGAGCCACCTGGAGCTAGAATGAGAGTTGGTTTATCTGCTCTAACAATGGCAGAGTACTTTAGAGATGAAAGTGGAAGAGATGTACTTTTATTTATTGATAATATTTTCCGCTTCATTCAGGCCGGTCAGGAGGTTTCTGCTCTTTTAGGTAGAATGCCTTCAGCTGTTGGTTATCAGCCAACTCTAGCTGGTGATGTAGGAGCTTTACAGGAAAGAATTACTTCTACTAAAAAAGGTTCAATCACATCTGTTCAGGCCGTATATGTTCCTGCAGATGACCTAACTGACCCTGCTCCAGCAACTACTTTTGCTCACTTAGATTCAACAACTGTTTTATCTAGAGATATTGCTGAAAAAGGTATTTATCCTGCTATTGATCCACTTGATTCTACATCTAATATTCTTGATCCAAGAATTGTTGGAGAAGAACATTATCAGGTAGCAAGACAGATTCAGGAGACCTTACAGCGTTATCAGGATCTCCAGGATATTATTGCTATTCTTGGTATGGATGAATTATCTGAAGAAGATAAAGTTGTTGTAAATAGAGCACGTAGAATAGAAAGATTTTTATCACAGCCATTCTTTGTAGCTGAACAGTTTACTGGTGTTGAAGGTAGATATGTATCTATTGAAGATACTATAAAAGGATTTAGAGAAATTCTTGAAGGTAAACATGATGACCTGCCAGAAGAGGCTTTTTATATGGTAGGTACTATTGAAGAAGCAAAAGAAAAAGCAGAAAGGCTTGAGGCAGGTGAATAATTAATGTCTACAATAAAGTTAGATATTGTTACTCCTGAAAGAGTGGTTTATAGTGAAGAAATAGAAATGTTAGTAGCTACAGCCATAGATGGAGATATTGGAATTCTACCTGGACATACTCCACTGGTAACCGGCTTAGTTCCCTGTGTTTTAAAAATTGATAAAGGGGGAGAAAAAATTCATATATCTGTTAGTGATGGATTTATGGATGTAAAACCGGAAGAAATTAATGTAGTGGTAAGAACAGCTGAATTCCCTGAAGAAATAGATATTGAGCGTGCAGAAGAAGCAAAAGAAAGAGCTAAAAAGAGACTTGAAAAAGAAGATGACAGGACAAATAAAGCTAAAGCTAATTCAGCACTGGAGAGAGCTTTGGCCCGTATTAATGCAGCAGAAAGAAAAAGAAAATAAAGTTTCTTATTGGCCCCCAATAAGGGGGCTTTTCTGTGTATTAATAGGTCAAAAGAAGTAGAAATTATTTTTTACCTTACAAGTGAGTAAATATTTGATATAATAAGAGAAGTAAGGGGGGAAATAGCTAATGAAGAATGATGAAGAAAAAAGTGAACTTGAAAAAGCTGCCTTTCATGGAGCACATGGAACTCCTGAATTAAAAAAAGATGAGAAAAATCGCTTTTTAGGAGAATTTGCCGAAAGAGTAATTTGTTATTTGAATTATCAACAATTAATTGAACCTGGAATTTATCCAGAAGTTATTGCTGCTATAAAAAGTACTGAAGCAAAAAAGCTTGTTATATCAAGGGAAGTTGAGTTGAATCAGGCTCAGGATTATATTAAAATAGCCAGAGATAATGGTTTAAAATTTAAAAGAGTTGATTCACCTGAACACAAAGGAGAGATTTCTCTTATTGTTGCTTCAGATGGAGCTGTTAATGTAGAAGAAAAAAGTATTATGGATAGAAGTAAAAAGTTGAAAAAAAAGGGGATACCTGATAATATAATAGATGGTGTAGGAAAAAAATTATGTCCTGATTGTTGGAAATTGCTAAAAGAAAAGGCTGAAGAAGAATTGATTAATTATAAAAAGATGACCTGGATCGAAAAATTAACTGGAGATAAATGTATAAATTGTGATAAAGACTAGAAAGGAGCTTTTAATAGTGGGTAAATTTATAGTAGAAGGTGGAAATTCCTTAGAAGGGCAAATAACAGTAAGTGGAGCAAAAAATGCAGCATTACCAATTATTACTGCCTCATTACTTGCTGATAGTCCCAGTACATTATTGGATATTCCCGCTTTAAGAGATGTAATAAATTTATGTAAAATTTTACGAGATATGGGAGCAAAAATAAATAGAGAGGGAAATACTGTTGAAGTTGATCCTCGCAGTTTACATAAGTCTGAAGCAGATAGTGAACTGGCAAGACAGCTTAGAGCTTCTTATTATATATTAGGTGTTATGTTAGCTAAAGAAGGAAGAGCAAGAACAAGTTTACCTGGTGGTTGTAATATAGGTAATAGGCCTATTGACCTTCATTTAAAAGGTTTTAAAGCATTAGGTGCTGAGGTAGAGCTGGACCACGGGATAATTGAAGTTAAAGCTGATAAATTAGTAGGTGACAAAATTTATTTAGATTATCCCAGTGTAGGTGCAACTATTAATATTATGCTTGCTGCTACCAAAGCTGAAGGTAAAACTGTAATCGAAAATGCTGCTCGAGAACCGGAAATAGTTGATTTGGCTAACTATTTAACAGTTATGGGAGCCAAAATTAAAGGTGTTGGTACAGATGTAATCAAAATTGAAGGTGTTGACAGTCTTCATGGAGATGAACATCGGATAATTCCTGATAGAATAGAAGCTGGAACTTATATGATCGCAGCTGCTATTACTAAAGGAGATGTTTTTGTAAATAATGTGCTTACTGAACATGTTAAACCACTTATTGCAAAATTACATGAAATGAATGTGGATATTGAAGAAGAAATTGCAGGTGTAAGAGTTAGTACTGACAAAGAACTTGAAGCAGTAGATGTTAAAACTTTACCTTATCCAGGTTTTCCTACTGATATGCAATCACAGATGATGGTCCTATTAACTCAGGCTAATGATAGTAGTTTGGTTATTGAAACAGTATTTGAAAATAGGTTTATGCATGTTGATGAATTAAAAAGAATGGGAGCCGATATAAAAATAGATGGACATAGTGCTTTAGTTAAACCTGGTGAATTAACCGGGGCAGAAGTAGCTGCAGCTGATTTAAGAGCAGGAGCAGCCCTTATTTTGGCAGGACTAGTTGCTGATGGTAAAACAGAAATCAGAGATATTTTTCATGTGGAAAGAGGCTATGAAAATATCAATACAAAACTTTCTGGTATAGGGGCTAACATTAGAAAAATTGATTAATATGAGGAAGTAATCTACTCCTGTTTTAGAGATAAATTACTAATCTCTAAACAGGAGTTTTCTTTATTAAAAACAAATTAAAATAAAAAGGCTAATGCAGGAATTGTTTGACCTGTCTAGAATTAAATATAATAAATGAAGAGGAGAATTAGGGGGTAAAATATATAATGTTTAATTTGTCGAAAAAAATCGGTATAGACCTAGGAACTGCTAATATACTTGTATATCAAAAAGGAAAAGGTATTGTTTTACAGGAACCTTCTGTTGTTGCTATGAGAAAAGGGAATAATGAAGTTTTAGCTGTAGGTAAAGAGGCAAGAAGAATGATTGGAAGAACACCTGGAGATATAATTGCGATAAGACCATTAAAAGATGGAGTTATTGCTGATTTTGAAGTTACTGAAGTATTATTAAAACATTTTATAAATAAAGTAGTTAAAAGAACTTTTTTCTTTAGACCAACAATTATGGTTTGTGTTCCAGCTGGAGTTACTGGAGTAGAAAAAAGAGCAGTAGAAGAAGCTGCAAATCAAGTTGGAGCTAAAAACACCTATCTTATAGAAGAACCTCTGGCAGCTGCCATTGGGGCAGGTTTGCCTATTGCAGAACCTAGTGGAAGTATGGTTATTGATATTGGTGGGGGAACTTCTGAAATAGCTGTTATTTCCTTAGGGGGAATAGTTGTTAGTGAATCCCTACGTTTGGGTGGAGATCGTTTTGATGAAGCTATGGTACGCTATGTTAGAGATAAATATAATTTAATCATTGGTGAAAATACTGCAGAAGAAATTAAAACAAGTATTGGTACTGCCTATCTTGAAGAAAATGAAGAATATGAAATTAGAGGAAGAGATATTATGTCAGGTTTACCTAAGACTTTTAAAATAACTTCTGAAGAAACTCTGGAAGCATTTGAAGAACCTATTACCGAAATAATACAGGCAGTTAGATCAGTATTAGAAAAAACACCTCCAGAATTATCTTCTGATATTATGGATAGAGGAATAATTATGACAGGTGGAGGTTCACTTCTTAAAGGCTTTCCTAAACTATTAAGTGAAGAAACTGATATTCCTGTTTTTCTAGCAGATGATCCTTTAACCTGTGTTGCCAAAGGAACAGGAGAAGCATTAGAAGAATTGGATCAACTTAAAGATGTACTTTTTTCCAGTTCAGGTACTTCCTATAATAAATAAAAAGAGATAGAATGGAAGGGATTTGGTAGTTTGCGCAAAAGAAAATATTTAATTATCATAATGATTGTTCTTTTGTTTTTTACTGTAAAAAGTTCTGCTGCAGATATTATGAGTCTTGATAAAATACATTCTGGAATGGAAGGTTCTGGTTATACAGTTTTTCAGGGAACAAAGGTAGAATCATTTCCGGTTAATATTATTAATGTTTTAGAAAACCAGGGTTTAAATCAAGATTTAATTCTGGTAAAAACTTCTGGAGAAAAAATGAAAGAAATAGGTGGAATAGCTGCTGGAATGAGTGGTAGTCCTGTTTATGTTGATGATAAAATAATTGGGGCTATAGCTTATAGCTGGGCAAATGGTAGTGGATTATATGCCTTAGTAACACCTATTGAAAGAATGTTGGATCTTCTACCAGAAGATAGTAATGAGGGTGAAAAATTAACTTCTCAGCTTAATAATTCAGAAATTAATTTAGGTGAAAAATTATCTAAAATAAATGCTCCTTTGATGGTTAGTGGTATGTCAGGTAGAGCTTTAGATAGATTGAAAAAAGATATGAGTGATTTTGATCTAAGAGTTGTTCCTGGTGGTGAGCAAAAACCTAGAAGTCAATCATCACGCAAAATAAAACCAGGAAGTGCTATTGCTGTTCAATTAGTAAAAGGAGATATAAATGTAAGTTCAATTGGAACTGTAACCTATATTGAAGACAATAAAATTATTGCCTTTGGTCATTCTTTTACTAATAGAGGACAGGTAAAATATCTTTTAAGTGAAGCTTATATTAATGCTACAATACCAAATGATCAGCAACCTTTTAAATTGGGGTCTACTATTGATAGAGCTTTAGGTACTATTAATAATGATCGTAATGCAGGGGTTTCAGGAGTAATGAGAGAATATCCAGAAATTATTCCTGTAAAAATACAGGTAAATGACAAAACTCGAAATAAAACTGATTTAATAGAAGTCCAGATTGTTAAAGATGAAAGATTATTTACATCTTTAACTACAGATATAGCTTTACAATCCATAGATAGTGTTCTTGATAGAATCGGAAAAGGGACAGCTAAGGTTGATTTTTCTATAATAGGAAGTGGATTACCGGAGTTTGAATTAAGTAGAACAAATACCTTTTACAGTAATAGTGATATAGCTGGTAGATCTTTGAGTGGTCTTTATCAGATTTTAGAATTAATTACAACTAATCCCTTTAAAAAAGTGGATATTATGAGTGTTAATCTAAATATTGATATTACTAAAAAAGATAATATAGCTTTTATAAAAGAGGTAAAAATATTAAATGAACATGTTTACCCTGGAGATAAAGTTGACATAGAAGCAACTATTCAGCCCTATCGAAAAGATGAATTCAAAAAAATATTTTCTTTAAAATTACCGGAAGATGTTGATCCCGGTATGAGTAATATTGTAGTTAATGGTGGTTTCACTGGCCAATCCTATCAGGGTACAGGTTATAATGAAAGTAATTATACTGCTGAAAATGGTGAAATGAAAGAAAATTCAATTCAGGGATATAAAAATTTAAGTGAGATGATAGATGCTTATTTGAGCACTCCAAAAAACAATGAAATAATAGTACAATTTTATCCTGGTTATAATCCACCACCTATGCCAATAAATGAAAAGCAAAATAATGAAAATCAGGGTGAAAATCAGGGTAATTTTGAAGATGGTGAAGAAGACCTGCCAGCAGAAGATAGAGAAGAAAAATCTATTGAGAATAAAGAAGAAAGTGCTGATGAATCCTCTGAAGCTGAAATAAAAGAACTTTATTCTACTGATTATGTGCTTGAAGGAAGTTTAAACCTTAATTTAGAAATAGAAAAGGAAAGTTCAGAAACAGAAACTAAATCTGAAATGACTGATACAGAAGAATAAAATTTCTGTTGATTTTAAGTTTCAGTTGGAGGAACTTTTATGGAAAAGAAATTCAGATGGAAAATAATATTAATTATATTTTTAATAATTATTGCAATTGCTTATACAGGTTATTTATATAAAAGTGATCTTATAGAAAACATAGAAGATGATTTAGTAGGTAGGATTGAGAAAAATTATGAAATAGAGATAAATTTTACCGAAGTTAAACTTTGGCCATTTAATCAATTGATTTTAGATGATTTAAAAATAAAAAAAGAGGATAAGACGATATTTTTGGCATCTGAATTAAAGATATATTATAATATTTTTGAAATTATTAAAGAGGGAAGGAACTTTGAGTTTAATAATTTGGAGGATTCTATAAATTATATAGAAGTTACTGAAGCTGATATAAATATAATTGATTTTAGTGATTTTCAGACTGAAGTAAATAAAGATAATGTAACTGAAAAAAGTAAGGATAATAGTCAGGACAGCTTTATACTCTCTCAGGAATTAAGAGAGGATCTTGCTGGCATTGAAATAAGCATCTTTAATTCTAATCTAAAAAGTGAAATAAATAATTATAATTTTAGTTTAGAAAAAATGGATGCTGAATTTGAATTTAAAGAAGATAAAATAGTTTTAAAAAATAAAAGTAATTTAAAAATAAATAATTTGAATATCAGGAATAATGAACTAAAAGATGTAGAATTTAATAATTTAGAATTACAGCTGGTTTTAGCTGCTAATAATGATTGGGAAATAAAACTTCATAGCAATTATTTTAATCTAACTCCTTTTGCAGAAACATTAGAAAAAACTGAAGTTTTAGCAAATCTAAATGAAAATATTACTATTACAGATATTAAAGGAAATCTTAAAGGCAGCCTGGAGATTAGGGGAAAAGAAGATAAAATTGAAAATTATAAAACTAAACTTGACTTAAAAAACTCGGCTGTATTTGTAAAAAGTAAAGATTTTTTTAATGAAAGCAAGCTAGAAAATATTAATGGAGAAATTTTATTATCATCTACTGAAAATAAGCTTATTTTAGATAAATTTAATTTTTCTTTGTATGAAAGTGATTATAGATTTACTGGATATTATAATTTTGATGATAATTCTATTAATGGTGATTTAGATTCATATAATTTTGTTTTAAAAGATATGGGAAAAGTTTTTACTGAAGTTAAAAGATATTCTCCTCGTGGTTCAGCCAGACTTTCTTTAGATATTAGTGGTGATCTTCGAGAACCAAAGGCTGCTCTGGAGTTCTATTTAAATGAAGGGGAAATTGATAACCACAAAATATCTAATTTCAGAACAGAGGCTCGTTATAGAGATGGATTATTATATTTAGATCAGTTTGATATGTTAATAGATGAGCAAAATAATATTACGATTGATGGAATTTATAATCATTATCTAAAAGAATATAATTTTTCATTTAAAGGAAGAAAGATAAAAACTGAATTGATTAATAATTATTTAGAAAATGATAATTTAGCAATGATTAAAGGAAATTTAAATCTTGATTTTAATATTTCTGGAAAAGGTTTTAAAAGAGAAGATTTAAATATTCTAGGTGACCTAGAAATGAATTCTTCTGAATTCGGATCTTTATATAGTGATATCTGGTTTGGAAGACAAAGGTTGATTTTAGAAGAGGGATTCTGGAATTTAAATGATGACTATCTCAATTTTGCTGGAGAAATAAATTTAGCAAAAAATGAATTAGATTTAGATTTAGATGGGACAGAAATATCTCTTAAGGATCTGGAAAACAAATTGAGAAAAATTCAGGATAGAGAAATACCTGCCATAGAAGGTTTGATGACTTTTGAAGCTGAACTTAAAGGACAATTTTCTTCACCAGAATTAAGAGGTGATTTTCAGATTGGTAATAGTAAATATAGGGAATTTGAACTTGGTGATATTAAAGGTGATTTGAAATATAAAGAAGATAAATTATCTATTGAACAATTTGTATTAAATGATAATAAACATGAAATAAGAGGTTCAGCAAAAATAGATTTTGCAAAATCTAATCCTTATCTTGAAGCTGAACTTAATACTACTAATCTGGATTATAAATATATTAAGGAAAAAGCTGTGTATTTTGGAATGAGTAATCTGGAAGATATGGATATCCCGCTTTCGGGTAATATAAAAGCTGAATTAAAACTTAGTGGTGATTTTACTAACCCGCAGGTCAGTGGAAATATTAATTCTGCTGATACAAAAATTAATATAGCTGAAAAAGAAATTTCTACAGATAATATTTCGATGGTATTTAATTTAAATAAAAAACAAATTTTAGAAGTAGAAAATCTCGAAATTAAAAGAGGTGAAAGTCAATTAAATTTTGCTGGTACAATATCAGAAGAGAATTATGATTTAAAATATAAAGGAGAAAATATAGATTTTACTGAATTAGGTTTAACTTCGTTTTTTGATATTAATTTAGCTACCAAAGCAAATTTTTCTGGAACTATTAAAGGTGATTTACAATCACCAGAAGTTGCCGGTGCTCTTAAGCTGGAAGATATTTTTTATGAACAAAACAAATTTGGAAATATTGAAGCAAATTACTTATACAGTGAAGGTGATCTAGAGTTAAGTAATACTTACTGGAGATTTGCTGATAGTCAGTTTGAGATTAATGGTAAAATAACTGATATTTTAAATAAAGCTGAACTTGATCTATTATTAAGTACAGAAAGAGGAGATATAGATAGAGTATTAAATATTTTTTCTCTGGACCCTGGATTTGAGATAGGTTATTTTCTGGAAGGGGAAGCAGAGATTAAGGGTGATTTTCAATCACCTTCTGCTAATTTAGATCTTGCAGCTTATAGTGTAGATTCAAGTGAAAGTATAATAAATATTAATGGTATTATAAATGATGAACTTAAACTTAATTTAATAGGTTCTAAGGTAAAACTAAATAAATTCATAAATATGGTAGATAGTAACCTTGAGTTAAAAGGTACTGCTGATTTTTATGGATTATTAAATGGTTCTCTTGAAAATTATAATCTGGATTTAACTACTAATATTGACCAGGCTTCTCTTGAAGGTTTTACCGCAAATAATATAAAAGGTTATTTAAACTATAGTAAAGGTTCTAATCTTAACATTCATCAAAATTTTAGTTTAGGTGGCCAGGGAAATATTTCTCTTGATGGTAAGATAAATCCGACTACTACGGATATGGATTTAGAGGTTATTAGTGAAAATATACCTTTAAAATTACTGGAAGGTACTATTAATTTGGCTTCTCAGGTAGAGGGTACTGCCAGTGGACAATTTGCTATTAAAGGTAAATTTTCTGATCCTGAATTAAGTGGAGAACTTGATTTTTCCGGTAATGAAATGAATTTAAGTTTACCCCAAAAATTTAATGATTATTCAGGAAAACTGAAATTAACTAATAATTATATAGAAATAGCAGAATTTGAGGCAAAATACGCAGATTCTGATTTTTCGATTAGTGGTAGAGTTTATCCCTTTGAAAATGAAAATTTCTGGGATTTAAATTTAAAAGGAAAAAATTTGCCTATAGACCATGGTTCCTTTAGTGGTCAATTCGATACTCAGGGAGTTCAGGTTATTGGATCTTTATTTGAACCGAGAATCGAAGGTGAATTGTTAACTCATGATTTTATAGCTTCCACACCTTTTAATTGGCCTACTTCAGAAGGGGAATCTTCTTTTGATCCACAGTTAGAATTAACTTTAAAACCAGGAAAAGAAGTATATTTTAGAAGTGGAAGAAATATTGATATTGCTGTTCAGGAAGGTGAACTAACTTTAATTCTTGAAGATGAATTTCAGATGGAAGGTCAATTAAGCTCCAGACAGGGTACTTTTGATTATTATAGTAATAAATTTTTGTTAGATAGAGCTACAGCCTCTTTTAGAAGGTTTGAAGGAGTTGTTCCTAATGTCCATGTAGCTGCTTCTACCCTGGTTGATGGGGTTAGGATAAATATAAGACTTGATGGACCTGCAGATAACATGATTGTCAGTTTTACTTCTCAGCCTGATTTAGAACAAAATGAAATAATGGCTTTATTAACTCAAAAAGGAGGAATTGCTGAGTTTATAAATAAAGAAGAGCTTGAAGAAGATGATATAGCAGAATTGGTAAGAAGAGAATTTATGAGAATTTTGCAGGGAACTTTTCAATTAAGTTTTATTTCAGATTTAGAAACAAGTCTTGAAGAAATGTTAAGACTTGATAGAATAGAAATTGATACTTATGAATTAGGGTGGAATGATGAAATTACAATTACTGCCGGCAAAAGTATTACAGATAAATTATATCTAGAATATAGAAATACAGTTGGGGTAGATGATATTGAAAATGAATTATCATTTAGCTATCCCTTAACTGATAAAACCAGACTGGAAGGTAGCTGGTATGGTGATAGTGAATTTAGTTTGAGTATTGATACTGTTATTGATTTTTAATAACAAATCTAAAATTTATGATAAAATTAAAGGAGGAAATTATGAAGAAATTAAGTATTGTTACAGCAATTTTTTTGATAGCTTTTCTGGTAACTGGTGGTCTGGCTGCAGCACAGGATCTTGATGAAAATATAACCAAGATAACATTTGAAGGAAATGAAAATGTTACAAGAGAAACAATTATGAAAGCAGTAGAAACAGAAGTTGGAGATGAATTTAATAGAGATAAATTACGTTCAGATATGCAGAGTATTATGGAATTAGGTTATTTTCAGGATATAACTGCTTCATTCAAAAATTATGAAGATGGACTTGAAGTAGTTTTTAAAGTTGTAGAAAATCCAATTATCAGTGAAATAAAAATCACAGGAAATGAAGTTTATTCTGAAACTCAAATTTTAAATATGACCGGTGTTAAACAGGGTGAAGTTCTTAATGTCAAGGATTTAAATGAAGGTTTAAAAGATTTACGCAATAAATATCAGGATGAAGGTTATATTCTTGCAACTTATAAAAATGTAAATATTTCTGAAGATGGAATTCTTAGTCTTGATATTGATATAGGACATGTAAATGATGTTATCATTAAAGGAAATGAAAAAACTAAAGATTATGTAATTAGAAGACAGTTAGATATAGAAAAAGGTGATATATTAAAACTAAGTGATGTTCAGGATGCTTATCGAAATCTTTATAGATTACAGTATTTTAAAAATATCCAGCCTGATTTCAAAAGGGTTGAAGGTGAAGAAAATTTAGCCAATATAATTATAACTGTTGAAGAAGGTAAAACAGGTCAGTTTAACTTTGGTGCAGGTTATGGAACAGGTGGAGATTCAGGTGAAGGATCCTGGTTTGGTTATCTTAATTTAAAAGAAGAAAACTTACTGGGGAGAGGCCAGAGTTTAAGCTTTGATACCAGAATTGGAAATACTACTACTTATTCTTTAAGTTTTCAGGAACCTTGGTTACTTGGTACAGAAAATTCATTTGGAATAAGTATTTATAATCAAAAAACTGATGGTAAAGAAAATAATGAAGGTGAAGAATATAATGAAACAAGACAAGGTGGCAGTCTTTCTCTAGGTAGACCTCTTACTGAAATGTGGGATGGTAATGTTAAATATAGACTTGAACAAACTGAATATGATTGGGCAGATGAAAATAAAACAGATGAGTCAAATAGAACCAGTAGTATTACTTTTAAAGTAGATAGAGATACAAGTAATCATCCCTTTAATCCAGATGATGGTGCTATTGATATTTTCACCTTAGAAACAGCAGGTGGAATACTTCAGGGAGATAATCAGTATCAGAAATTAAGTGCTGATCTAAGAAGATATTATCCAGGATTTAGAGATGAGCATGCCTGGGCTTTAAGAGGAAAAATAGGACTTGGTTTTGATCAAATACCTCTATCAGATAAATATTATGTAGGTGGAGCTAATACAGTTCGCGGTTATGATGAAAGTGTTAGTGGAGATGATATGCTTTTAGTAAATGCTGAATACCGTTTTCCAGTTGTAGATAGAATTACTGGAGTTGTTTTTCTTGATAGTGGAAATGCCTGGGAAAAAGATGCAGAAGTTAAAATAGATGATATGAGAAGTTCTATTGGTCTAGGGGCCAGGATGAATACTCCTTTAGGACAGATAAGACTTGATTATGGATTTACTGAAACTGGTGATGGTAAATTTCACTTTAGTATAGGTAATACATTTTAGTAAATAAATAGTAATAAATATTATATTAAAGTTAATAACTTCAGGAGGGTTAATTTTATGAGAAGAAAGAAGAAATTTTTATGGGTTTTAGTAATTGCAGCTGTAATTATTACAGCAACTGCTTATTATACCCCATTTACCAGTTTAGCCAGTGATAATAGTCTGGAAGGTGAGATTGCTTATGTTGATATTCAAAGGATTTTTGAATTACATCCAGATAAAGCGGAAGCTGAAAAGGAATTAAATAAAGCAGCACAAATGATGCAATCAGAATTAGAAGAAAAAGTTACTGAGTTAAATCAGGAAGAACAACAGGAATTGCTTAGTGAATATCAAAGTGAATTATCCCAAAAAGAACAAAAGCTGATTCAGAATGTTCTGGCAGAAATCGAAAATGCAATTAAAAAGGTAGCTGAGCAAAAAAAGGTTAAATTAGTGCTTGATAAAAGAAATGTCATTTATGGTGGCTATGATATGACTGAAGATGTTATAAATTATATAGAAGAACAGAGAAGTAAAAATAATAATGATGAGAATTCTAATCAAGAAAAATCAGGTGAATAAATTTATTTGTTAAAGGAGGTGAGGAGTTGCTAAAAAAGCTATTAATAGTTTTTTTGTTGATAATAATTATTTTAGCTGCTTCAGTGTTCTATGTTTATCTAAATGGTTTAGCTTCTCCTCATCCTGATCAAAAAAAGACAGTCAATCTTTCTTTTAGAGATTTTGAAAATGAAATTAAAAGCTGGGTGGATAGTCTTGAAGATAATAAAGATGAGATTTTTGCTACTCAGAAATCTATTATAAAAAAACAACAAAAGATTGTTAGTGAAAACAAAGAGAAAATAGATGAGAATATTGAAAAAGCTTTGAAGAGATTAGAAAAAGATTTTGAAGAAAAAATAACCCAAAAAGAAAAAGAATTAAATAAGGAATTAGAAAATTATATAATCCAAAAAGAAGAAGAATATAAAGCAAAAGCAGCTGTGCTTAGAGAAGAGTATTCAAAAAAACTTGATGAAAAAGCTGAAAGATTAAGAGATGACAAACAAAAAGAAGTTGAAGAAAAAATAGATGAAATTTCTAAAAGTTATCATAATCAAATTTTAAATATACGTCTTAAATTAGAAGTTCTTGAATTAAGCAAATCTGGCAAAACAGAATTAGAAAATAATTTAGATAAAATAATGGAAGAAAGAGAAAGAAGAAAAGAAGAAGCCAGAAAAAATTTAGAAGATAAGTTAAATGAAGAAATAACAGCAGAAGAAAAGAAAATAAATAAAGAATTTCAGAATAAATTAAGTCAATTTGAGACTGAAATCAATCAGGAGATTGAAGATAAAAAAGAGGAATTAAATAATGTACTTAGAGGTTATAAAAATCGTCAGGAAGATCTTCTTAGCAATAAGTTAAAAGAAAAAAGAATTGTATTAAATAAAATAGGGAATAATTTTTTAGAACAACAGCAAAAAATAATAGATAAGGCTAAAAGAGATTTATATAAAATAGGAGATATTGAGAAAATTGAGTTAGATAGTTTAGGGGGAGAAGAAGAATGAATATAGGGATAAAAAAAATAGCTGTTTTTTCCATTATTTTAGCTTTTAGTTTTCTTTTAGTAAGCTGTAGTTTTCAGGAAGAAACAAAAATTGGGGTCATGAGTATGAATCAAGTTTTAAATGAGAGTCAAAGAGCTCAGGAATTACAAACTGAATTAGAAAATTTTAGTAATAAAGAAGAAAATTTCGAAGTTAGAAAAGAAGAGCTAGAAGAAAAATTAAATAATGAATTAAATACGGTTTTGGGAGAAATAAGTGAAGAAAAGGAACTTGATATTATATTATATAAAGATAAAAGCTATTATGGAGGTATTGATATAACTTCAGAAGTAGTGGAAATAATTGATGAAAAGTATTATGAGCAAAATGATGGTGCTGAGAATGGAGAATAAAAAAGAGTTTACTGCTTATGAACTGATGAAAATTGTTGATGGTGAACTTTGTGGGGATTCTGAAAAAAAAATAACAGGAGTTAGTTCAGTTGAAAATCCAGTAAAAAACACAATTGTATTTGCTGAAAATGAAGAATATCTTAAAAAAGCGGAAAAATTAAATGCTGATTTAGTAATAACTAATAAAAATTTTGATGCTGAATTAGACTTATTAAAAGTAAATAATCCAAGACTTGCTTATGCAAAGATTTCAACACTTTTTTCTGATAAGCCTTTTCCAGAGGAAGGTAAAGCTTCCAATGCTGCAATAGCTGATAATGTAAAAATGGGCAGGAATGTTTTTATCGGTGAAAATGCTGTTATCTCTGATAATGTTATTTTAGAAGATGGAGTAAAAATTGGAGCCGGGGTCTATATTGGTCAAAATGTAAGAATAGGAGAAAATTCTATTATTTATCCTAATTCAGTTATAGAAAATGATTCTATCCTGAAAGATAAAGTAATAATTCATAGTGGTAGTATTATTGGAGCAGATGGTTTTGGTTATGTTCAGGATGGAGAAAAACAACAAAAGATTGCACAAAATGGTTCAGTATTAATAGAAAGTAAAGTTGAAATTGGAGCTAATACTACAATTGATAGAGGTACAAATAAAGCAACTTTCATTGGAAAAGGAACTAAAATTGACAATTTAGTACAGATCGGTCATAATGTAGAAATAGGAGAAAATTGTTTGATTGTGGCCCAGGTTGGTATTGCAGGATCAGTTAAAATTGGAGATAATGTTACAATTGCCGGACAGGCAGGAGTTGTTGATCATACAAGTATAGCTAAAGATAGTATTATTGCTGCTAAGAGTCTGGTGACAAAGGATTTAAAATCAGGTGAATTTTATTCTGGTAATCCTGCTCAAAAACACAATCAGGAGCTTAGAAAAGAGGCTGCAGTAAGAAAAACTCCAAAATTACTAAAAAAGGTAAAGAAATTAGAAAAAGAGATAAATAAAATAAAAAAGGAGATGGATAATTAATGAAAAAGTTGATATATGTTTCAATGGCTTTAGTATTAATTTTAACAGCTGTTAATGGTATCGGAGAAGCTTCCTTAAGTGATAATTTAGTTCTGGTTCCTGAAGCCAGTCTTGTTGAAAAAACAGGAGAGATAAGTGGAGATTTAATTTTAGATGAAGGCTTAGGTAATGGAAAGGTATCTGGTGCTTTTAAATTAACTCCCTGGTTGGAAGCTGGAGTAGTAGTTAGTGAAGGAACTAGAAGCTCAGAACTTAGATTTGATCCTTTAGTTAAAGCTATTATAATTAATGAATATAATTATGGTCTTGACCTGGCAGCAGGTTTAAGAGGTGAAGATCTCTATATTACTGGTGCTAAAACTCTTGATTATGGTTTGCGAGGTCATTTTGGTATAGGAAATGGTGGATTTGATGGTATTTTTCTTGGGTTAACTAAAGTGTTAAACACTAATGATATTGAAATAACTGAGGAAGAAGAGGAAAATAATAATGCTCTTTCTTCTTTACCTCCAGTTAAAGCTTCTATAGAGTTTATGGATGGAAGATTTAATATAGGTTTTCGCTCCAATATTACTAATGAACTTAAAGCTGAACTTTCAGTCTTAAATCTTAATAGACTAAAAGCAGGTTTAAGTTATAGTTTTTAAACCAGTTAAGAAATAAAATTATTTGGCCCCTCTGACTGGAGGGGTTCAAATAATTAACGAAGGGGTAAGTAAAGGTGAATTTACAATTTTTTTACCTTATAGATATCTATTTATTTAAACAGGTTATTAAACCATATATTATAGGAGTAACAATTATAACAATAATTATGTTAAGTAACTTTTTGTTTCAATTAACTGACCTGATTATTGTTAAAAATATTCCTGTTTTAAAAGTTGTAGAATTGCTTTTTTATCAATTACCTGATATTATTGTTCAGACTTTTCCAATGGCTGTCTTATTTGCAATTATGACCGGCCTGGGAACTCTTAGCCGCCAGAATGAATTTACTGCTCTGAGAATGGGTGGAGTAAGTGTATATAGGCTAATAATTCCTCTGGTAGTTTTTGGGATTTTAGTAAGTGGTTTTACTTTTTATCTCAATGAAAAGGTTGTTCCCTGGTCAAATCATAAGGCTAATAATATTATTAGAGGATCTATTTTAAGTGAGGCCTCTCCTGAAATTAGAGAAAATGTTTTTTTTGAAGGACCTGACAGCAGACATTTTTATGTCAGGGAATATAATAGAGATAAAAACCTTTTAAAAAATATAATTATTTACAATCTGGATTCCAGTAATAATTACCCCCAGATAGTAACTGCAAATGAGGGAGAAATTGGAGAAAAGATTTGGGAATTGAGAGATGGAAATATTTTTGATTATGATCAAGAGGGTTTTCTTAGAGTAGAAACTAAGTTTGATAAAATGGAAATAGAAATTGCTGAAGATGTACAAAACTTTTTTGGTGAACAGAGGACCCCCTCTGAGATGAGTAGACAGGAATTAAGAAAAGAAATAGAGTTATTTCAGGATAGTGGGATAAATGTAGATTCACTTCTTGTAGAATATCATCTTAAATTGGCTATGGCTTTTACTCCTCTTATTTTTGTTTTGATAGGGGCTCCACTTAGTTTGGTAAATAACGAGAGTAGAACCATGAATATTATAATAACAATTATAACCATATTTGCCTATTATCTAATTTTATCATTATCACGTTCTTTTGCTAAAAATGGAGTATTAAATCCCCTATTAGCTGCCTGGATACCGAATACTGTTTTTACTCTTCTTGGGATTGTATTCCTTATTTACCAGGAAAAATGGCAGAATTTCGTTGTCAATGTTATTCCTCGTATTTTCAGCAATGTTTAATTGTAATTAATAGATAGTTGAGATAGATAGGAAGGAGTGTTTATAGTGAGAGTGAAAAATTACTCTGGAGTTAAAATGATGGTTTTAATGATGGCCCTGGGGATGATGCTTGTCGGCTTTGCGGCAGGTGTTCATGCACAGGAAGAGGATAGTGAAAAATCAACTATTCATATTAAGGCTGGAGAACTTAATAATAAAGAAGGATTAATACTTTTAAGTGGTGGATTAACTATTGTTAAAGATGATATTAATCTTAAATCTCCAGAAGGTGAATTTGATGATGAGGAAAATAAGATTATCCTTACTAATGGTGTAGATATGGATTATGCAGATGGCCAAATAACCTCTCAGAAAATGACAGGCTATTTTGATAGAGATGATTTTATTTTTGAAGATAATGTTAAGATGAATTATAATCCTCAGGAGGAAAATGAAGAAGGAGAAAAGAAAAAATTCACTCTCGAGTCTGCCAAACTTGATATAAATTCTGAAACCCAATCTTTTACTGCAGAAAATAATGTTACAATTGATTATGATCAAAAAATCATAAAAGGGAATAAGGCAGAATATGATGGTGAAAATGAAATTTTAGTAGTCACTGAAGATGTATATATTCGTGAAGAAAATGGTGACTGGATAAGAAGTGATAGAGCTGAATTTGACCTCTCTACTGGAGAAGAAAACTTTAAAGCAACAGGTAATGTAGAAATAGAGATAACTCTTGATTAGCAATATTAATTTTAAAGTTTAATATTTGCAAAATAGCAGTGTTAGTGATATAGTTTTAGTTGATGTTAATTTTCTATTAGACTTAGACTGGGCTATAATTGTAAGTAAGAAGGAGATGAGTTTTTTTGTACAGTAGTGATGACAATCAAAAGACAATAAAAAATGAAATTAAATATTCAGGGACAGCACTGCATAGTGGTCAAGAAAGTAATATAAAATTAATACCTGCTGCGGCTAATAAAGGTATTGTTTTTAGAAGAATAGATATGGATGGGAATCCTGAGATAAAGGCCGATCCCTGGAATGTTGTTTCTACTAAAAGATGTACAAGTATCGGAGAAAAGGAAAAAGAAGTTGAAATTCATACTATAGAGCATATAATGGCTGCTATCTGGGCTTTAGAGATCGATAATTTGATTATTGAAATTGATGGCCCGGAAACTCCAGTTGGAGATGGAAGCAGTTATCCTTTTGTAAAAATAATGCAAAAAGCCGGGAGTAAAGAGCTTACACAAAAACGTAAGATTTGGACTGTTAAAGATCCAATCTGGCTAAGAAGAGGTAAAATGTATATGACTTTACTTCCTTATGATGGATTTAAAATAAGTTATACACTTGATTATAACAATGAAGTATTGGGTACTCAATTTCGTGAATTTGACCTTAAAAAAGACTCTTTTATTGATGAAATTTCTCGAGCCAGAACTTTTGGTTTTGAAAAAGAAATTGAAGCTTTACATAAAAGAGGACTTGCTCTTGGTGGAAGCCTGGAAAATGCAGTTTTGATTGGTGAAAAAGAAACTGTGAATGAGGTTCGCTATAAAGATGAATTTGTAAGACATAAAATTTTAGATGTTATTGGGGATATGGCTTTAAATGGCTTTATAAAAGGACATATTGTAACTGTTCGTTCAGGCCACTCATTACATGTAGAATTAGCACAGGAAATTAGTAAAATTTTGAAAGAACAGGAGGATAAAAGAGATGTTTGATATAGATGAAATAAAAAATGTTTTACCTCATCGTTATCCACTTCTTTTAGTTGATAGAATTGAAGAACTTAAAGAAGGGGAAAGAGTTGTGGGAATAAAAAATGTAACTATAAATGAAGAATTTTTTCAGGGACATTATCCTGGACATCCAATTATGCCCGGAGTGCTTATTGTTGAGGCTATGGCCCAGGTTAGTGGTTTTTTGATGAAAAATACTGTTGATGACCCTGAAAATAAGATCCCTTATTTTGCAGGAATAGATAGGGCAAGATTCAGAAAAACTGTTAGGCCTGGTGATCAGTTAAGAATTGTAGGTGAGGTAATTAGACTTAGAAAATCAATTGCAAAATTAGATGCCAAAGCTTATGTTGAAGAAGAATTAGTTGCTGAGGCTGAATTATTATTTGCAATGCAGGAGAAGTAATATAAAATTAACAATACTTGAAAGGAGAAGGGTATTAGTGGGAGAAAGAAAGAAAAAATCGAAGATACTGCAAATGGCTGATGTTCATGAAACAGCTATTGTCAGTCCAAATGCAAAAATAGGAAAAAATGTAGAAATAGGTCCTTATACAATAATAGGTGATAATGTTGAAATTGGGGATGGAACAACTATTGGTCCTCATGTAGTTATTGAAGGTTGGACAATTGTTGGTAAAAATAATGAGATTTTTCATGGAGCTTCTATAGGTGAAGATCCTCAAAATATTCAGTATAATGGAGAAAAAACTCACCTTTTTATTGGTGATAACAATGTTATAAGAGAAAATGTAACAATCCATCGAGGTACTGAAGAAGGTGGAGGAGAAACTAGAATAGGAAGTAATAATTTCATTATGGCCTACTGTCATGTTGCTCATGATTGTCAGTTAGGCAATAATATTGTTATGACTAATTCAGCAACTTTAGGTGGTCATGTTACAATTGAAGATAATGCAGTAATAGCTGGTTTAACTACAATTCATCAGTATGTAAGAATAGGTAAAACAGTTATGGTAGGTGCTCATTCAAAAGTAGTAAAGGATATACCTCCTTATGTATTAGTTGATGGTAGTCCAGCAAGTGTTAATGGTATTAATGTTATTGGATTGCGTCGTAATGGTGTAAAACCCAAATTACGTAAAGAAATCAAAAGAGCCTATAAAATATTATATCGTTCAGATTATAATTTAGATAAAGCAATAGAAACAATGGACCAGGAACTTGATGCCAGTGAAGAGATAGAACATTTTCTAAGATTTTTAAGAAATGCACAGCGAGGTATTTGTCGTTAATGGAGGGCTTTTATGTCAGATATTGCTTTAATAGCCGGTAAGGGAGAACTTCCTTATTACTGGGCTAAAAATTCTGCTAAAAATGGAATAAGACCATATATATTTAAAATAACTGGAGATAACTCTCTTTCTTTTGAGAAATTTGGAAAGGATATTTTTGAAGTTGAGTTAGGTAAGATAGCCGAATTATTTTCTTTACTCCATAAAAAAAATATTAAAAGAGTTGTTTTTGCCGGTAAAGTAGAGAAAAATAATATATATGATTTAAAAATGGATAATAGAATGAAAAAAATATTAAGTAATATAGAAAATTATAATGATGATACCATTTTAAGAGCTATTGGAGCAGAGTTTGAAAAAGAAGGATTTGAAATAGTACCGCAAATTGAAGCAATGGCTGATCTATTAGTCAAACCTGGTAGCTTAAATGAAATTAAAACAGATAAAACACTTATTTCTGAAATGGAGTTTGCCTTTATCAATGCTCTGGAGATAGGCAAATTAGATATAGGGCAAACTGTTCTCACTAAAGATAAATCAGTAGTCGCTGTTGAAGCTATGGAAGGTACTGATAAAGCTATTTTAAGAACAGGTGAGATTGCTGGTAAAGGATCAGTTATGGCCAAAGTTGCTAAAGAAAATCAGGATTTGCGTTTTGATATTCCGACTGTTGGTTTAAAAACATTAGAAAATTTGAAAAAGATAAAGGCTAAAGCTTTAGTCATTGAAGCAAATAAAACATTTATTATAAATAGAGAAGAATTTTTAAAGGAAGCTACAAAAGCAGATATTGCTGTCCGAGCTTGCTTTTATGATTCAGGGGGGATTAAATGGGAAGAATAATGGTTGTCTGTGGAGAAACCTCAGGAGATATTCAGGCTGCTCGAGTTGTTAGGGAAATAAAAAAGATGAATTCCAATTTAGAATTTACAGCAATGGGCTCTGAGGCTTTAAAAGATGAAGGAGCAGAGATTTTGATTGATCCCCTTGATGTCAGCAGTATTGGGTTTATAGAATCACTTAAAAATTTAAAAGAACATCTGGCACATATCAGGCTTCTCAAAAAACATATGAGAGAAAATAGGCCTGATATTCTTTTTTTAGTTGATTATTCTGGATTTAATATGTTAATGGCCAGAGTTGGCAAAAAAATGGGAATACCGGTGGTTAATTATTTTCCTCCTACTGCCTGGATATGGGGAGAATGGAGGGCAAAATGGATGGCCAGATATGATGCTGTTATTGCTGCTACTCTGCCTATGGAAAGAGAAGTTTACAAAAGGGCAGGTGCAGAAGTAGAGTTTGTGGGACATCCTCTTTTAGATATAGTTGAAACTGAAAAATCAGCTAAAGAGATTTATAATGAATTTCAAATTAGCAAAAATCATAAAGTTATTACTCTTATGCCAGGAAGTAGAAAATCGGAAATTGATCGTCTTGCTCCGGTTCTTTTTGAAGTTGCTGAAAAATTGCAAAAAGACAATAAAAATTACCAATTTATCTTACCACTTGCCCCAGGAATAGAAAAAGATTATATAGCAGATATGGCCTCAAAGTATAATTTGATTTTAAAAATAGTAAGAGATTCTTCATATGATATTATGAAAATTTCAGATTTTTTATTAACTGCTTCGGGAACAGCTACCTTAGAAGCTTTAATTATGGAAACACCAATGATTGTTCTCTATGAAACAGGTTGGAGTACTTATAAGATAGGGAAAAAGATTATGAAAACTGATTATATAGCAATGCCTAATATTATTGCTGGAACAGAAGTTGTACCTGAGTTTATACAGGATGAAATAGATGTTAAAAATATATATGATAAAACTAAATTTTTTTTGAATAAAGATTATTTACTTACAGATAAAAAAAAGAAGCTAAAGATTATTAAAGATAAATTAGGTGAAAAAGGAGCAGTAAAGAAAACAGCAGAGTTAGTTCTTGAGGTAGGTGGACTTAATTGAATTTAAATAAAAAATCAATAATTATATTATCAGTTATTTTTATAGCTATTACAGCTCTTTTTTTATTTAATTTTTTTACTATTGAAAATGAAGAAAAAGTTGAAAAAAAAGTCGAAAATTCCGGGCAAAAACCTCAAGCTGAAGAGGAGTTTGCAGATATTAAGTTAAACCTGTATAATAAAGATAAGACTGTAAAATTGGAGTTAAGTGCAAAAAATTTAGTAAGATATGAAGATGAAAATTTATTAAAAATGAATCCAGTTGAGATTAAAGCATATGACATCAAAGAAAGTGATGAAAGTAAAGAAGAAAATCTTCTTTACACTTTGAGAGGTGAAAAAGGTAATTATCAAAGTGATAAGGGAATAATGACAATTTCCGGTGCTGTAACAATAGAAAGAAATAATAAAAGATTTTCTTTTGCAGAAATTACAATTAATGAAGAAAGTAATGAAGTATTAGCAAAAGGTGATGTTGTTTTAGAAAGTAAAGAAATGATTGTAAAAAGTGATAGGTTTAGATCAAATCTTGCTTTAGATTTTCTTGAGTTTTTTGGTGATAAAAAAGTGGCAAGACTTAACTGGAAGGAGATTGATAATAGTGAATAAGAAAAATACTCTTATATATATATTTGTAATAGCTATATTAGTAATTAGTGTTTTTAGCCCTTTAAAATCTGATTTAATTAAAGCTCAAAATCTACAGGAATTAAGTGGTGATAAATTAACAATGGAGCCACTTGCTGATAATGAAAATGAATATTTGATTTTGGCTAATGGAAATGCTTTACTTAAATATAAAGATATGACTATAACTGGAGCAAATGCAGAATTTAATACTTTAAAAGGTACAATTTTATTTAATAATAATGTTATTTTTAAATCTGAGGATTATGAAATAAAAGGTGATAAACTAAGTGGTAATACAGATAATGATCAATTTACTGTGAGTGGTAATAGTTCTTTTAGTTCAGAGAATATAGAAGCTACTGCTGATGAGATTATCTATAATCAAAGTGAAGAAATGGCCTATTTGAATGGTAATGTTGAAGGAAAACAAAATGGAAGAGAATTTTCTGCTCAGAAAATTTCTCTAGATTTGGCAAGTGAAAAAATAGAGCTTACAGGTAATGCAAAACTTGTTTTTCCTGATAAAGGAGAGTAAGAAATGACTATTAGAGCAAAAAATTTAGTGAAAATATATAATAAGGACAAAGTTGTAGATGAAGTAAATCTTACTGTTAAAAGAGGTGAAATCGTAGGGCTTTTAGGTCCTAATGGAGCCGGTAAAACAACCACTTTCTATATGGTTGTTGGCCTCATAAAACCGGAGGGAGGAACTGTATTTCTTGATGAAAAGGATTTAACTCCTTTATCCATGTATCAAAGAGCTAGAGCAGGGATAGGTTATTTATCTCAGGAGGCTTCTATATTTAGAAAAATGACAGTTAAAGAAAACTTACTTGCTATTTTAGAGGTTCAGGAACATATTGATAATGGTGAAATTGAAAAAAGAGCAGAAGAATTAATGGAAGAATTTCATATAAGTAATATTGCTAATCGTCTGGGATATAAGCTTTCCGGTGGAGAAAGAAGAAGAGTAGAGATTGCTCGTTCTCTAACTACAGACCCTTCTTTTATTTTACTTGATGAACCTTTTTCTGGGGTTGATCCTATAGCTGTTAATGATATCCAGAATATAATTAACTATCTAAAAGAAAAGGGTATAGGAGTTTTAATTACTGATCATAGTGTAAGAGAAACCCTTTCTATAACTGATAGAGCTTATATCATGCATAAAGGCAAGATTCTTTTATCTGGCTCATCAGAAGAAGTTGCAGAAAGTGAATTGGCTCGCGAGTTTTATTTAGGTGAGAAGTTTACCATGTAGCAAATATTATATATATTTATTCCTTAAACTGAAAAAGAAAACTCCCTGCAATGATTACAAAATAATTATTTGGTAATCATCACAGGCTTTTTCAGAAGCGTCATAAATATATATAATATTACTACATAGGTAATACTTCTAAATAAAAGATATTAAGCAATTAATAATCATAAATTATATTTAAAGAGGTGCAGTGTATTGCGGATTATATATAAATATATTTATAAAGAATTGCTACCCTATTTTTTATTTGGGGTGGCTGCTTTTACCGGTATTTTTATAGGTACTGATCTATTATTTGAGCTAACAGAATATTATACTGTTTGGGGAGTAGAAGTCCTTACTCTTTTTAAATTATTTTTTCTAAGTTTACCTTCAATAATAGTACTCACTTTTCCAATGGCAACTCTTCTGGCAACTATTATGGCCTTCAGTCGTTTATCAAGTGATGGAGAAATAACTGCATTGAGAGCTGGAGGTATAAGTTTATATAAGCTTATTTTACCTGCTTTAATAGTTGGTTTATTAATGAGTGGAATAACCATTTTTATCAATGAACTAGTTGTTCCTCAAGCAAATTATAGACATAAACAGATTGTATATGAGTTTAAACATGGAGAAGAGATGCCCAAGACTCAATACAATCTTTATTTAACTCCATTAGATAAAAATAATAATCGACCTGATTATATATTATATACTCACCGTTTTGATGGAGAAACAGGAGTAATGGAAGATGTTTTATTACAGGAATATGAGGAAGGTAATCCTACCAGTTTAATAAAAGCTGAAAGTGCAGAATGGCTGGATGATGGCTGGAAGTTTTTTGATGGTGCTATCTATCATCTAAAAGAAGGAGAAAGAGTTCCTTCTATGACTTTCAGCGAATACAGAACTAGAGAGGATATTCATGAACCAGAAGAAATATCAAATTTGGATAAAAATCCAGATGATATGAGTATTCAGGAATTAACTACTTATATCAATATGTTAGAAGAACAGGGAAGAGATGCTGCAGAGGAAAAGGTAAGATGGCATCAGCATTTTTCTATTCCTTTTGCTAATTTTATCTTTGCTTTACTGGCAGCACCTCTTGGTGTTAGACCAAAGAGAAACAGCAGTTCAGCAACCGGTTTTGGAATTAGTATAATAGTTATTTTTATATATTATGGTTTAATGACTGTTGGAGGAGCTCTTGGTGGTCAGGGAACAGTTGCCCCCTGGCTTGGAGCCTGGATGCAGAACATTTTCTTTTTAATAATTGGGTCTATAATGTTTTATAAAGTCGGAAAGTAGGTGTAAAAGATGTATGGTATACTTATAATAATTCTCCTTATTATCCTTAGTGGACTTATAGCTTACTTAGGAGATCAAATAGGGATGAAAGTAGGTAAAAAAAGAATATCTATTTTCGGTCTGAGGCCCAAATACTCTTCAATAATTATTACTGTGATTACAGGGGTTTTAATTGCAGCTCTATCTATTACCATTTTACTTACAGTTTATGGTAGTCTGCGAGAAGCAATTTTTAATATAAATAAAGTTGTACTAAGACTTGAAAATTTAGATGAAGAACTAAAACAAAAAGATGAAAAATTAAAAAACATGCAGGAAGAGATAAATACAAAATCTGAAGAATTAGAAATACTGCAGACCCAAAAAACAAATTTAGAATCAAAATTAAATGATCTACAAAATGAACTAAAAATGGTTGAAGATGAGTTGAAAAATACCAAAGATGAGCTTGCCATTACGGAAAAAGAGCTTACTAAAACAGAAGAAGATTTAAAATCAGCTGAAGAAAATATTGCTGCCTTAAGAAAAAATAGAGATCAATTAAATCAGAGAATATCTGAGCTTAATGATCAAAAAAATGAACTTGAAGCAAAGGTGAGTTCTCTTAACGAAAGAATGAGTAAGTTAACTGAAGACTATGAGGTTGCCAGTGAATTAGCCAACCGTCTTGGTGAAGACATGTATTACTATATGAGAGAAGATATGGTTTATCAAAAAGGAGATACGGTTTATGCTAAGGTAATAGAAGGTGGGCAATCTGAAAATGATACTATAAATGCTTTAAATAAATTTTTAACTGAAGCCAATGAAGCGGCTAAAAGCAGACCAATAAAAGTTGATGAAGAAACAGGGATGGCTCTTGAGTTACAGACTGAAGACATATTATATACTGCCAGAGTTTTATATAATATGGATGAAGGTCAACAGGTTATTGTAAGTCTGGTTTCAAGTGTAAATGTACCTCGTAATGAATGGTTAAAGGCCAATTTTGTACTTGAGAAAAATTTTAAAGTTTTTGCCAAAGGTGATTTTATTGCTGCTAAAGTTATAGATGCCAATGACCAGACAGCAGCTATTGATGCTGAATTGAGATCATTACTTGCTGAAGTTAATAAAAAAGCTAAAGAAAATGGTCTTATTACAGATAGTGAAGGCCAGGTAGGAAGTATAGATTTTATAAACTTTTACCAATTGGTTGAAAATGTAAAAAGCAAAAATGAAAAGATAAGGGTAAATGTTCATGCAAGTAAAGATATTTGGAGAAATGATAGATTAGGAGCAAATATTAGATTTTCTATTGAAAGAGTAGAAACTGAAGATAATTAAGATTTCTCAGAAAGGAGAAATATCTTGCCTGAAGATAAATTATATTTAGGAATAGACCCTGGAAAAGATAAATGTGGTTTTGCTCTTCTAAAAAAGAATCAAACACCTGTTTTCCTTGAGATAGTAGGAACAAAAGAATTTGACAAATTCCTAAAAGAATTATATGATGAATATAGGTTTGATTTGATTATCCTTGGTACTGGGACATATTCCCAGAAAATTGAAGAGAGGATAAGAAAAATCAATCTTGCTCCAGTTGTCTTAATTGATGAAGAGAATACCACTATTCAGGCTGAAAAAAGATATAGAGAAGATCATCCTTTAAAAGGATATAAAAAAATTTTAAGTAAATTTGCTGACTGGAGACCTGCCGAAGATGTTGATGATTATGCAGCATTTATCATAGCAAAAAAGTTTTTAGAAAATAAAGATAACTAAATTGTTAAAAATTTCTATAAAATAATTTTAATTACAGGCAGGAATTTTTTAATTAAGCTTGAATATGTAGTAATAGGTGAGTAAAATAGGTTTAAAATATGAGTAAAATAAGACTCACCTTATTTATGTCGACAGAAATCTTATTATCTTGGGCTAATCTGCGGGAGAAAGGAGGTGAACCCCCACGACCGCGTGCGTAAAGAGATAATAGGGTTCTAAACAAAGTTCATTGACAATTAAATAAGGAAAAAGTTCGATGAGGAAACTAGGCAACTCATTTGAACTTTCCCTATGATTGTGAATGAACTGCTAGAACATAGAAACATAGTTAAAAATAACAAGAAATCAATCAAGGGGGAAATAAACGAATGAAAAAGAAATTTACGTTTGTAATTGCGATGTTGTTAGTTGTTGCGTTAGCAATGCCTTCATCCGCTGCAGTGTTTACTGATGTTTCAACAGATCACTGGGCATATGAGGCTGTTAACAAGTTGGTTGCTGCTGGTATTATTGAAGGTTATCCTGATGGAACATTTAAGGGTGACAAAGGTGTTACACGTTATGAGGTAGCTATGATGGTTGACCGTGTATTAGAAAGAGTTGCTGAAGAACGTGCATCACTTGAAGACGAAGTAGATGCTATGAAAGACGGTTTCACTTCTGCTCAGAAGACTGAACTTGAAGATATAGTTAAGTCTATTGTTGAGAAAAACATGCCTGAGCCTAAGGAAGAAACAAGT
>Ga0207414_1000112_pt1 | contig 40384 bp, 32 predicted proteins | sample PonA231FremontCA_2_FD_187269 | JGI IMG/M metagenome (GOLD analysis project Ga0207414, IMG submission 187269) | Marine sediment microbial community from Fremont, CA, USA - Pond A23 Sediment 1 (SPAdes) | ecosystem: Environmental > Aquatic > Marine > Unclassified | place: USA: Fremont, California...
CAACGAAGCATGAAAAGGTACTCAACTTGTTGAATAAACAGGCTATTGGTTCTTTTTCTTACTTAAAACCTTAACACTCTAAAACATAAAACTTTTTCCATCTTAACTCCCATGCCCTGCCGGCCACAACGAATGATGGGCAATCTCGACTACGAAGTAGCGAGAAAACCCTAAAACTTAAAACTTTTTCATATCAAACCAAAGCAATAAGGTCATAAATCTTGGATTCCTCTATCTTGGCCCATACCATATCACCGGGTTGGCAATCGTGTGCGCTTACATAGGTAATCCCGTCTATTTCCGGGGCCTGAAACCAGGTCCTTCCCTGATACAAAGTGGGCCATTCAGGGTCCTTCTTGTCAATCAAGACCTCTTGCCAGGTATCCACATAGGAAGCCATCTTTTCTTCACTTATAGAAGCCTGCTCTTGAAGCAACTCCCTCCTTCTGTCCTCTTTAACTTCTTCTGAAACCTGATCCTGCATTTGAGCAGCCCTGGTACCCTGTTCCGGGTAAAAGGAAAACACCCCCACATGATCGAAACGAGCGTCCCTTACAAAATCCAGCAGTGTTTGGAAATGTTCTTCAGTCTCCCCAGGATATCCGACTATGAAAGTCGTCCTGATACTGGCTTCCGGAAAATAGCTCCTGATTCTCGTTATTACCTTTTCCGGGTCCTGGGCAAAAGGGCGGCCCATGCTTTTCAAAATATCCGGATGGGCATGTTGGAGGGGAATATCGAAATAGGGCTTGAACTTGGGTCCCAAAGTAGTAAGAAAAGACAACAAACCCGAGGTAATGCCCACTGGATAGAGATACATCAACCTGAGCCAGGAAAGTCCCTCTAGCTCAATCATCTCCCGGAGCAATTGCTGCAAACCGTCTTTCAAACCCAGATCCCGTCCATAAGAGGTAACATCCTGGGCAACCAAACATAACTCCTTTACTCCGCCGGACAAAAGATTCTCAGCTTCCTGCCTCAAATCATGGATAGCTTCGGATTGCAGTTTTCCCCTGAGCTGCGGTATTAAGCAAAAATTACAATTATGCGGGCAACCTTCGCTTATTTTCAGGTAACTGTATCCCGGAAAGGTGCTTAACACCCTGTTTGTTCTGGAAGAGGTGTCTTCCGGTTCCATCTCTGGATCGATTCCCAAGTCGAACTTCCTTGCAAATTTATCGACAAAATCCTCTTGTTCGTTCAAGTCCACCCAGAGATCCACCTCTGGCAATTCCTTTTCCAACTCACTGCCATAACGGGCAACTAGACACCCCGTAACCACCAGTTTGGGTCTGTTTTGCAAATTTTCCATGTCCCGGGAGATATCGAGTATATTCTGTATGGATTCCTCCACCGCGGGCTGGATAAAGCTGCAGGTGTTTATAAGCACCATGTCCGCATGTTCCAAATCCTGGGCAGGGCTGTAGTATTTATCCAGGCTACCCAGGATTTTTTCAGTATCCACCAGATTCTTGGGGCATCCCAGACTTATTGTATAGATAGACAGTTCCTTCATAAATTGATGATTCCTATCGGCTTAGCTGTATAAAAACAGGCTTGTTTTGCATCGGATTTTCCCCTCTCGCACAGGGAAAGGAATATTTGGAATTCCAAATATAACCAACTGAACATTTTGAACATTTGTTTCAGACCCAGCTTGCGATCCTTAGCTTATTAGCTTATAAACTCCCTGCAAATAGATCTTTTTTTGAAAAATAATCATTAATTTATTGAAAAACAATAAAAAAAAGTTTATTTTCCCTTAAAAACCTTTTCAAAAGCATAAATAAAAAACTGTGCACAAGCAACACCAGAAATACTTCCGTATCCGGAAATAATAAATAGTTTACAGGGAAAAGCAACATGCGAATAGTCTTGGCGTCGGGCAACAAAGGCAAAATCTCGGAATTGGACCGCGAACTGAAAAAAAGTTTTGCCAATACAGAGATCCTGGGATTGGACTCCTTTCCGGAAATAGGTTCCATACCCGAAACAGGAGATACTTTCGAAAAGAATGCCCTGGAAAAGGCACAAACGGTTGCCGGCAAAACCGATTTGGTGAGTTTGGCAGATGATTCCGGCCTGGAAGTGGACTATTTAAACGGAAAGCCCGGAGTATTCTCCGCCAGGTTTAGCGGCGAGGGGGCAAGTGATCAGGAGAACAACAAAAAACTCCTGGACCTTTTAAAAGATCTGCCCTTTGACAAGCGCACTGCTAGATTCCGTTGCGTGCTGGTAGCCTGCTCCCCTGACGGTCAACACCTTGTTTGTGAAGGCAGTTGGGAGGGAAAGATTGCCCTGGAACCCAAGGGTGAAATGGGATTTGGTTACGATCCCTTGTTCATAGACCAGGAGAGCGGACTTGCTGCTGCCGAGATGCAACAGGCCGAAAAAAACAAAGTCAGTCACCGGGGTAAGGCAATTGCAGAGTTGCTTCAAAGGTTCGAGGATTTTACAAAACAGCTGCCACCGGAATACAAGGAATAGGCAAGTGGCGGTGTACGGTGAAAACAGGAGCTCAAATACTCTATTTCCGGCTACAGGGCCATAATAAAACAAGGAGAGACCAATGTGCGGCATCATAGTTTATTCAGGACACAGGCCGGCGGTACCACTGGTGATGGACTGCCTTAAACGCCTGGAATACAGGGGATACGATTCCGCAGGACTAGCCTATATTCAACAAAACAAATTGCAGGTGATACGCTCCCGGGGTAAACTGAATCAACTGGAAGAGAAGATGGGCCAGCAGGATGTCTACCACGCCACCGCTGCAATCGCACATACCAGATGGGCTACCCACGGGTTGCCCACAGAAATAAACGCCCATCCGCATACTGACAACAACGGAGAACTGGCCCTGGTACACAACGGCATAATAGAAAATTTCCAGGAAATCAGGACCCGCCTGGCACAAGAAGGTTATACCTTTCAATCCGAAACCGATACAGAAGCCATGCTCTTGTTGATCAGCCAGAAATACAACAAACTCCGGGAGAAGGCGGAGAAGGAAAACGAAGCCTTGTCGCGGGCCCTTAGCCAAGCCTTGCAGGAAGTGGAGGGGTCCTATGCACTGGCCCTTATCAATTTGAACTCACCCAACGAAATTTGGGGTGCCAGGCATTCCAGTCCCCTGATCCTGGGTGCCGGTACCGGAGAAAATTTCATCGCTTCGGATATACCGGCATTTTTACCCTACACCAAGGATGTGGTGTTTTTGGAGGACGGTGAACTGGCCAAGATAACCGCCAATGATTGGGAAGTTTTCAGCGCTACCTCCCTTGCCAAAATAGACAAGCAGACACACAGGATCGACTGGAATGTGCAGTCAGCTCAAAAATCCGGATACAAGCACTTCATGCTCAAGGAAATAATGGAACAGCCCCAGGTGATCAAGGATTGTATGGCCGGGAGAATAGACTCTGCAAACAGTAAAGTGGTCCTCCCGGAGCTGGATCACATTGCAGTACCTGAACAGCTGCACATAGTGGCCTGTGGAACTTCCTACCACGCCGGGCTCTGGGCCAAATACATCTTTGAATCCTGGAGCAGGATTCCGGTTCATATAGACATTGCCTCGGAATTTCGCTACCGGGACAACATATTCCGGGAAAACGACCTGGTACTGGCAATTACGCAATCCGGGGAAACCGCGGATACCTTGGCCGGATTGAGAATAGCCAGGGAGCAGAACGTACCTGTGGTGGGGCTGTGCAATGTTATGGGTTCCTCGGTGGCCAGGGAATCGGACGGGGTTATCTATACCCAGGCCGGACCGGAGATCAGCGTGGCATCCACCAAAGCCATGTGCAGCCAAATGGCGGCGTTTTTATTATTGGCCCTGTATTGGGGGGAGTCGAAAGGCACATTATCAACGGAATTCTTGCAAAATTCAATACAGGACTTTATTTCCCTCCCCGGAATCCTAAACTCTGAACTGGCAAGGATGCAGGAATCCGGACAGGAATTCGCTGCCAAGTATTCCAGATCCAGGAGTTTCTTTTTCCTTGGCAGGGGGATAAACTATCCATTGGCCCTGGAAGGGGCATTGAAACTGAAAGAAATCTCCTATATACATGCAGAGGGCTATGCAGCCGGGGAAATGAAACACGGTCCCATAGCACTTATTGACCCGGAATTCCCCACTTTGGCCATAGCACCCCACGACGATCTTTATACCAAACTGATCTCCAATCTACAGGAGGTAAAGGCTAGAAGCGGTCCGGTTATTGGATTGACCCATCCCGGCAGTGACCTCAATCTGGAGGATAAATGGGAAATACCCAAGATGTGGAGCGCTTTGAACAGTTTCCTGATCCTGCCCGCACTGCAATTGTTTGCCTACGAAATGGCGGTGTATTTGGGCAAGGACGTGGATCAACCCAGAAACCTGGCTAAAAGTGTAACAGTGGAATAACTATGGGCTTTAAAAATAGATTGTTTCTTTATTTTCTCGTTTTGGCAGCTTTTGTTCCGGTAATGTTCATGTCTACCAATGCCCTGGCCGGAGCAAAATCGGATTTCGAAAAAGGGTGGAAGGAGTTCCACTACCTCAAAAAAACACCCTCCAAAGCCAAATACCGCTCCTACTGGATGCGGACCAAAAGGTTTTTCCTGGATGCATACAGGAAAAACCCCAACGGTCCATATGCCCCCAAGTCCTTGTATTATCTGGGTAGAACCTACCATTCCCTGGGAAAATGCTCCAACCTAAAAAAAGACTTTAAAAAGGCGCTGCAATATTACGACAAAATGATCCAAAATTTCAGCTCCCACAGTTGGGCTGACGATGCAAAACTGTACGAGGCCAAGATCAGACTGAACCATTTGTATAATAAAGATCAGGCCTACCTGGATCTCTTGTCCATCATCCACAACTATTCCGAAGGTGACAAGAAAGAGGAAGCGCAAAAGCTGTTGAAAAGCCTGGACAACGGCATTGTCAAAAAGATCAAGACTGACAACAGAAAGAAAATCCAACAAATTGCAAAAACAGAAACAGATACTTCCACTAAAAGCTCCCAGAGTTCGTTAACCGGATTGCACAAACTTGAAAGGATAAGGCACTGGAACAGTAACGAGTATACCAGGGTGGTTCTGGATTTAAGCAGTAAATCCGGGTACAACGATTTTTTACTAAAGCCCAACTCCGAACAGGGTACTCCCTACAGGCTGGTGGTGGACCTGAAAGAAACCATGGTTATTCCGGATGTATCTGAAACACTCAAGATCAGGGACGGAATCCTGGAGCAAATTCGAAGTGGCCAAAACAGAAAAAACAAAGCCAGGGTGGTGTTGGAAATCCAGGATTTGGAAGACTACAGGATCTTTACCCTCCCTGACCCCTATCGTATCGTAGTGGATATATATGCCCCGGAACAGAAGGAATCGATTCAGGAAAGACAAAAACAGGCCAGGAAAAAGCAAAAACCCATCGAGGTCGGGGATAAGAGGAAAAAACATTCAGACAGCCTGGTGGAACAATTGGGCCTGAATATAGAAAAAGTAATGATAGATCCCGGTCACGGAGGGGATGATCCGGGAGCAGTTCACAACAATATCTACGAAAAGGATATAAACCTGAGACTGGCCAAGATACTGGGAAAAATCCTGCAAGACAAGGGATTCGAGGTTGCCTACACCAGGAAAACCGACAAATCCATTCCCCTGGAGGAAAGAACTGCAATAGCCAACTCCGCCAGGGCGGATCTTTTCCTGTCCCTGCACGTTAATGCACACAAGGTAAGAAGGGTACGCGGATTCGAGGTTTACTACCTGAATCTGGCAAAAGACGAAGAATCTGTCCGGGTAGCAGCCAGGGAAAACTCGGTGTCCACCAAAAAGATAAGCGACCTGCAAGTAATCCTTACCGACCTGATGTTGAATTCCAAGATCGAGGAATCCAGCAACTTGGCTGAAACAGTGCAAAAAAAGGTTATAAATTACGGGGACCAATTCTACGATCTAGAAAACAGGGGAGTACGAAGTGCACCGTTCTATGTCCTGATGGGTGCTAAAATGCCCTCTATCCTGGTAGAAGCCGGATATGTAACCAATCCCAGGGACCGGGACAACCTGCAATCCTATAAGTATCTAAAAAGATTGGCCTGGGGAATCAGCAAGGCTGTTACCGCATATAAAAAGGATATTCAAAACTACGCGAGTAAATAACACCGCTGGGAGGTAAACATGAATACTGAAAAACTACCTGCAGAAGCGAAAAACTTTCTGGAAGGCTGGACTGACAACGAACAAAAGAACAAACAGGCATTGCAGGAACTGCTGGAGCCTGTGTTGAAAAAGCAGGACCTAGACCTGGACTTCAAATCAAGGCCAGGTGTTACCTATTCCTTTAGAGCCAAGCGCAAAAACCAGTCCAGGGAACTGTTCTGCATGCTGGATGTAATAGACGACGTACCGGAAGAAAGATGGCTTTCGGTATGTTTTTTTGCGGACTTAATAAACGACCCTGAAGAAACGGGGGACATAATCCCGGGTGGCCTCCTGGGCCACGATGGATACTGCTTCGACTTGGACGGCTACGACTCCGGGGAGATAAACTATATAGCAGAGAGAATAGAGGAAGCCTACAACAGGGCTGTTTAGCCCATATAACCGTCTCTAATATTACCCTGGCTTTACAAACAAATAAACCGCCAAGCCGAACAATATTACTGCCAATATCCTTTTAAAGCTGCCTGTGGAAACACCCTCCAGCAGCCTGGCACCCACCTGCGCCCCTATTATCCCGCCTATACCCAAAAGGATCCCGGCTTTGTAATCTATATTCGCCAATTTATTGTGGGCTATCAAGGCGGACAGGGAGATCACCAATATCGCGGCAAACGAGGTGCCCACCGCCTTGTGCGCGGAATACCCCATGAAGATGAGCAGCGGCACCATTATAAATCCACCTCCCAGGCCGGAAAACGAGGCCCCAACTCCTACCACTATTCCCATAAGAAACAAAATCAATAATTGACTCATAATTTGCCGCCAGATTTATTCAAGATGCTAATATATATTACCTATAATTCGCAGATTATCACAAACCTTGTCAACACGAAAATCCAGGCAAGGAACAAGAATTTAACTGTTTGGGGTGAATCCACTAATTACCGGGCTCCGCATAAACCGATCCTGCTACTTTCAGTGCTGGATTTGGTAGTCCAGGGTAACATTAAACAACCATTTGTAGAACCAAATTTTGATTTGATCGAGCGGTTCAGTAGTTACTGGAATCTTCTCATGCCAGCAGGTAGCAAATGCAACATAGCCTATCCGTTTTATCGTATGCAAAGTGAGGGTTTTTGGAGATTGGTCCCTAAACCCGGACAAGAGAACTTAATCAATGAAACAATAGAATCTTCCGTGACAACTTTGAAAAAATATATTTTGGGCGCGGAAATCGATTCAGAACTGTTCCGTCTTATTTGTGCAGATCACAGCAGAGAAAGAATACAAGAATTAACCCTTAACACTTATTTTTCAAAGAAAGCGCGTGAAGCCTTGTTTCAAGAAATTCAGAAAAACAAGGAGGCTACAGAATACAGCTATAATTTGCTTCAGGTTGCAGAACATGCGCAACCTTATGGAGAAAAAGAAAAATACCAACAAGTACGTGGTCAAGGTTTTCGCAAGGCAATCATGAATTTATATAACTATCGATGTGTAATCTGCGGAATTCGAATGCTTACACCTGAAGGCCATACCGTAGTAGAAGCAGCTCATATTCATCCTTGGTCTGAAAGCAATGACGACCGTCCGGCAAATGGCCTTGCCCTCTGTAAATTGTGTCACTGGAACTTTGATGAAGGTTTTATTAGTGTGGGAGAAGAATATGAAGTACTTGTCTCTTCTCTGGCCCGGTCTGAACAAAACAATCCTGGTCACATTATGACTTTTGAGCAAAGATCCATTTTTAAGCCGGAGGATGTGAAACATACTCCAGATCAGAATTGTTTGCAACTACATAGGGAAAGAATTTTCAGGACCACATGATTACAAGTAGTAATGCGAGTTCTTTACCTGTAGCCAAACAGAGTTTGTCTATTTTATGTTCCGGGATAACGTTAAATCTCAACCACCCAGCAGGACGTTTCTGATGTTGGCTCCCAGTTCCTCCACTTGCCGGAGTGCTTCTTGCTGGTTTTCAAAACTGCTCAGGCCGACTGAGTCCAGGCTGGCCTCGGGTCCGAAGATCATCTTCAAGCCGGAAGTTGCACATTCGTCCCCATAGCCGCAGGTCAGGCAGGGGACATTTCCCAGGATCTTCACTCCTCCCTGGAAATTCATCCCTTCTTCCATCATGTAGGCTTGTACAGCTTCTATCCCGTTTTGGCAGGCATTTGGCAATCCGGGACAATCTTCCGGAATAGCGCAAGTCACTATCGCTCCGCCGGGTTTTCCCTGCATAAGGCCGTATTTGTGTCGCAAGGGATACAGCCTCTCCATGAAAGCCTTGCATCTTGCATCTATACTGGAATAAGGGGTAAAGCCTGCGATTATAAGTCCATCCGCATGGCGGGCTTTTTCCGCCAATTTATTGCCGTCGTCACCAATAACGCACTCGTTGGTGTCCAAGCACTCCAAGCAGGCCAAGCAGGGTTCAATGTCGCATTCAGTCAACTTGACGAACTCGGTCTCCAAGCCAGTGGCTTGCAATGCCATGTGCAGAGCCCGATCTGTATTGCTGTTTTTGATCGGAGAGCCGGAAACACCCAATATCTTCATAATTCCCCCCCTTGAATCGACTTTATCAAAAAAAACTAGTATATACAACCAAAGGTATCATACCAGAACCGGTGACCAAAGGTCCTGCTGTTCGGGATGTTTGCCCCCGGGCCTGAATATTACAGGCAATTTCAAGCGAAGTATATAGCTATAAAATTGCCTGTATTGGCAAGGAGAGTTTTTGCTTGCCGGAGAAGACTTCGCTGAAAGGCAGTTTTCCCTCGTGGGCTGGAAAGAACATCCGCGGCACTAATTAGCCAGTTCAATGGCTTCCTCTATTTCGGATTTCAGATTCTGGTAATCCCGGATCTTTTGTTCCACGGCCTGTTTTTCCCTTTGCAGATGCCCCACCACTTGTGAAGAGGCCTCCTCTCCTGTTTCACCCTGATTCCTGGCTTGATAGATCCTTTCGATATCCTTTAGTGCAAATTCAACGTCCTTCAGCTTCTGAAATTGTAAAAAACTTTATAATTAATTTTTTAATCAATATTTCTTGACTCAATTACAAAATAAATATAATAAAAATGGAATGCATTCCCAAAAAATAATATCTAGAGATTTAATTACCCGGATTCACGATCGTCTTTTTCTGGGAAAAGCACTTATTCTGCTTGGCCCAAGACAATCGGGAAAAACAACAATGATCAAGGAAGTTTTAAGGATTGCCGATGTAAAATACTTGACATTAAACGCCGACGAACCGGATGTTCGCGATCTTTTACAGGAGGCAACTTCTACCAGATTGCGAACTTTTATCGGAAACAACAAAATAGTATTTATTGACGAGGCTCAACGAATTGCCAATATCGGGCTTACTTTAAAGCTGTTGATTGATGAGATACCTGATATACAGGTTATAGCCACCGGATCGTCATCCCTTGAACTTAATTCCAGTATTGCAGAACCATTAACAGGAAGAAAATTTCAGTTCAACTTACTGCCTCTTTCATTTAGTGAACTTGCATCTTATCACGGTTTACTCAAAGAACGAAGGTTTTTGGAACATCGAATGGTTTATGGTAGTTATCCAGATATTGTAACCTCTACAGGCCAGGAAGAGGAACTATTGAGACTTCTGGCAGACAGCTATCTGTTCAAGGATTTGCTGAATCTAGAGGGTATCAAAAAGCCTGCATTACTGGAAAAAATTGTTAAGGCACTGGCTTTGCAACTAGGCAGTGAAGTGTCTTTTCAGGAAATAGGAAGGCTTGTCGGGGCGGACAGCCATACAGTGGAACGATATATAGATCTACTTGAGAAGGCATTTGTTCTATTCAGATTGCCTTCATACAATCGTAATGTTCGCAATGAAATCAAGAAAGGCAGAAAGATCTATTTTTTTGACAATGGAATCCGTAATGCAATGATAGGTAATTTCCTACCTGTGAACAAGAGGACTGATACAGGAGCTTTGTGGGAAAATTATCTGGTTTCCGAAAGATTCAAGATATTGGCTAACAAAGGTATTAACGCTGCTAGCTATTTCTGGCGTACTTCACAACAACAAGAAATCGATTATATAGAAGAGCAGAATCAAATGTTTTTGGCATGCGAATTCAAATGGAATCCCACCAAGAAAAAAAGTTTTCCCGCAACTTTCCAACGCGCTTATCCAGAAGCTGATTTACGTTTGATTACACCTGAAGATTACGATCAGTTTTTGACAGAGTTTGAATAAGGATCCTCCTAGTAGCTCCCTGGGCAAAAATGGGGTAGTGCAAAATATTTGGTTTTAAATTATAAATAAAATAATTGATTTAGATTATAATTATGCATAATTTTCAAAAATAATTCCAGGCTTTAAAGATTTAAAAATTTCTAATAATTCCAGTGAATTTATCACTAAACCAAATAAATCCCATCTGTTATTATTATTGCCTCTTTTTGCTATAACTGTTACCTTGTCTCGAGTTTTACATCCTCCATTTTCACTTCCTTTGAGGGCATTAATCTATCTGTGTTCCGAACTTTTTAATAAGTAGAAAATACCTGTCAGGTTAGTGTATATCTCATTGTTTAACCCAAGCAAGGAGCATGCAATATGACTAATGATAATCAGGAAAGGCTTTATCAAGAAGCAGCTGAAATCTTGAGAAACTCCAAACACGCTATCGCTTTTACCGGGGCAGGAATATCCGTACCCAGCGGAATTCCGGATTTTAGAAGTCCGGGGGGGCTCTGGTCCAAGTACAATCCTATCGAAGTGGCCTCTGCTCAGGCCCTGGAGATGAATCCCAAAGGAGTTTGGGAATTTATGGTGGATGCCTCGGATTTAATGGAAAAATCCCAGCCCAACCCTGCCCATTATGGATTGGCCCAATTGGAGCACAAAAATTTGCTGCAAGGAATAATCACCCAGAATATCGACAATCTGCACCAAAGGGCAAAATCAAGAAATGTTGTTGAATTCCACGGGAACTTTCAAAGATTTTATTGTCAAAAATGCCGCACCGAGTATTCCCTGGAAAAAGTGCACGAATCTATACAAAACAATAATATCCCCGTGTATTGTAGCAATTGCAACGGGCTTGTCCGACCGGATGTAGTGTTTTTCGGGGAAGCCATTCCCTGGTCAGCCCAGACTGAAAGCTCCCGTTTGGTAAAAAATGCTGATGCGGCTATTATTGCAGGTACATCCGGAGAGGTTGCCCCAGCCAATACCATGCCCAAGCAAGTGAAAATGAACAAAGGCAAGATCATAGAGATAAACCTGGGACCCACTTATTTCTCGGACATAACCGATGTGCGCTTTGATGAATCAGTGGATGAAGTGCTCCCAAAACTGGCGGAACTTTGTTTGCGCTAATCCGGATTGCAAGCGAAAACACTTTTGCCAGGCAAATCTGTTGCCAATAAGGTGGGTTCTTGATTACAGCAGGCGACGAAGCAGATTGACGAGTTTACGTCCAATAATTAACCACTACAAACCAGCAAACGGGGTAAAGACTGATGAACTTGAGCAGCGAAATAGAGGATCAAAACCACCGGATGAAAACCGACGAATATATAAAAAACACCATCAAGCCCCATTTTGAAGGTAAAAATAATATAAGTTTCGAATACATAACCAACTCCATATATTTTGAAATGGATCCGGATAAAAATTTAATTATACATCTGCCCCACAAGTTGTTTGCAGAATGGTTTGATTTACATATACGTCAAGAATTGGAAGATTGTATCTACAAGATACTTACTCAAATAAATACAATTAATTACCGGGTTAAAAAAAACAAAAACAAATTCCTGCAAAATTTTAAATACGATAGTCAGTATAAATTCGAAAATTTCCTGTATAACAACAATAATTACCTCTCCTGCATGTCGATTTTCGAATTTGCCCAAAGTGATTATACTTCCCTTAATTCTGCACTCATAACCGGTAAAAAGGGATGCGGAAAAACTCATTTATTAAAGGCTATCGCCAATTACAAGCTGGAAAACCAACCTGAAAACAAGATCCTGTATCTAACCCTGGATAATCTGCACACCTTGTACAATCACAAGTACAAAAAAAACAAGGACTTAATATCCTGGATGCATTTATTTGATACCATCCTTTTGGACGATCTGCAGCAAATTGATACCTATCCAGACCTTCAAAAAGACTTGATAAGCATATTTGACTATTTTTACGAACAGGAAAGGCCAATAGTCTTTGCTTGCAGAGGAAATCCCCATGAAATGGAATTATTGGGAAATCAACTAAGATCGCGTTTGGAAAGCGGGCTTATAGCCACCCTTAAAGAACCGGATTTGGATATAAAAATAAAATACTTGCAGGAACAAAATCTACAGAAAAAACTTGACCTGAATCAGAATCACATCCTCTATCTAGCCGGTAATTTGGAAAATTTCAAAAACCTTTACGCCGCCGTGGTAAAATTGCTGGCTCACAAGGATCTCAAGTCCAATCCGGTGGACGAAAATGTATTAAAGGAAATCATCTCGGAACAATCCAATAGGAATCAAAACAATTTCCAGGAATTGATCACAATTGTCTCTGAATACTTTGGATATTCCCATGAAGAGATAAAATCCAAGAACAGACAACAAAAAATTGTTTTGGCAAGACAGGTAGGAATGTTTTTATGCAGAGAACTACTGGGATATTCATACCTGAAAATAGGCCAATTGTTCGGGGATAGAGATCACAGCACGGTAATTCATTCCATAAAAAAAATACAACAATTACAAGAAGTTGATACAGATGTAAAATTCATGTTGAAAGATTTGAAGATAACTTGTCGAAAGTCTATAACATAATGTCTTTTTCAGGGGCTTTAGTATATTTTGTTTATTAAATTTTCAAAACTTGTTCACTTAAAAAAATTATAAAATCAAATTCTTAAATACATTATGAACAAACGAACCGAACTTATTGTAAGGAGTTAAATATGAAATTAAAAATTAATAAAGAAGATGTTACTGAAGGAATACAAAAAGCTGCCGGTATTATTCCCCAAAAAACAGGGGCTGCTTTTCTTAGGACAATCTGGCTGCAAACGAGTCAAAATAATTTGAAAATAATGTCTACTGACTCCAAATTGGAATTTCTGGGAAATTATCCAGCTGAAACACAACAGGAAGGATTAATCGGGGTACAGGGAAAGAATTTCCATGAACTGTTCAGGAAACTTCCCCCTGGAGAAATCGAATTAACCGCGGATGAAGAAACAAGTACCCTGTACATAAAGCAGGGGCCCAGAAAATACAAATTGCCTACTATAGACTCCAGCTGGTTTCAAAACTTCTCTCCTTTTTCAGAAGAAAATGCCACCAACTGGTCCGGAAATTTCGTAAGGACCCTGATAGACAGGATTTCCTTTTGCATGGAGGATGATAGTTCAGATTACACGCATTATATGAAACTGGCCCCGGTTGACGAGGAAGGAAATATTGAGGTATGCGGATTGAACAACAGTCAATTCGCCCTGCAAAAATTCAATCATCAGGATATATCCAAGCTGTTGGAACCCGAGGGGATTATAATAGCGAAACCCTATCTACTGGAACTAAAGAAGTGGCTAAGAAACGAGGATATCTATTTCGCACTAAACGAGAAAAGGATTTTCTTTTCCACTCATAATAAGAATGAAATCTTTAGTTTGCCGGTAAATTACGAAAAATTTCCCAACTACCAAGCATTTCTCTCTCATTTTGAAGATCAAACCAGTAAAATGAGGATTCACAAGGATGAATTAATAGAATCCCTGGAGCGTATTTCCATATTCAATACCGAAACCCAGAGATGCACCTACCTGGTGTTTAATGACAACGAGTTGGTGCTATACAGCCAGGGACAGGATACTGGGGAAGCCAATGAAACACTGCCCATAGAATTCCAGGGAGATATTGAAAAGATAATTTATCCCACCAGGAACATAATGGAAGTGCTCAATCACTTCAATTCCGAGCAATTAACTTTTGAATTTACAAATTCCAACGGGCCTTGTAAGATAACCGGCGACCAGGAAGGAGACAGTAATTATTTGGTGATTATCATGCCGGTAGAGATTGAAGAGGAAACATATTATTCAGAAGAAGTAGTGGATTAGCTCATTTAGTTTTGGAGTTGCCAAGACCTGAAGTTATTGAGTCATTGAATTTAGGAACTTTAGACTTCAGAGGCGAAAGAACCCGGAATTATCACCGTATAAAATTTATAAAATCTGATTGTTGGAGCATATATGACCGAGCATAGTTACGATGCGCAAAGTATTACCATTCTGGAAGGACTTAGTGCAGTACGCAAAAGACCCGCGATGTACATAGGCAGTACTGATGCACACGGGGTGCACCATTTGATTTACGAGGTTGTGGACAATAGTATCGACGAGGCCATGGGGGGATTTTGTGACAGGATTACGATAATGGTTCACTTGGATAACAGCGTGACTGTTTCTGACAATGGCCGCGGTATTCCGGTGGATATTCATCCCAAGGAGAATCGTCCGGCGGTGGAAGTGGTCATGAGTGTGCTCCATGCTGGAGGCAAGTTCGACAAGCAAAGCTACAAAGTCTCAGGTGGATTGCACGGTGTGGGGTTGTCAGTGGTTAATGCACTTTCCGAACACCTGGAAATAACCATCCGCAAAAACAACAATAAGTATTTCCAGACTTACGAAAAGGGTAAGATTGCTTCTGACCTGATGGATTACGGCACTACCGAGAAAACCGGCACTACTATCACTTTCAGACCGGACGAGAGTATATTTGAAGATATTGTATTGAATTACCAGACCCTGAGCAAGAGATTCGAGGAATTGGCCTATTTGAACAAAGGTCTGGAGATTTATTTATACGACGAGCGCACCCATCAAGAAGATGTGTTTAAATTCGACGGTGGATTGAAATCCTTTGTGGAGCATATAAACAGTTCGGAACAGACCGTCCACGATATTATTTCCGGTTCCGGGGAGATGGAGGATGTCATAATCGAATTCGCAATGCAGTATCACAACAGTTTCAAGAGCAATGTCTATTCCTTTGCCAACAACATCCGGACCAAGGAAGGAGGTACTCACCTGTCAGGGTTCAAGAACGCCCTTACCAGGTCTATAAATAATTACATCCATAATACCGATCTTCCCAAGAAATTGCAGCAAAAGATCAGCGGGGAGGATGTATTGGAAGGCTTAAGTGCGGTTGTAAGCGTAAAGATTCCGGATCCGCAGTTCGAGGGACAGACCAAGACCAAGTTGGGAAACAGCGAAGTCTCGGGTTATGTGCAAAATGTCCTGGGAGACAGGATCAATACCTTTCTGCAGGAAAATCCCAAGGACGCCAAGAATATTGTGGAAAAGGTGGTGGACACAGCCAGGGCAAGGGAAGCTGCAAGAAAGGCCAAGGACTTGGTGCGCAGGAAGAGTGCGCTCTCGGATTCTTCTTTGCCTGGGAAGTTGGCGGACTGCCAGAGCAAGAACCCGGAGGAGGGGGAACTCTTCATAGTGGAGGGAGATTCCGCAGGTGGATCTGCAAAACAGGGCAGGGATCCCAAATTCCAGGCAATATTGCCACTGCGCGGCAAGATATTGAACGTGGAAAAGACCAGATTCGACAAGATCCTGGAAAACAAGGAGATCCAGCATTTGATAACCGCCATGGGAGCTGGTTTTGGCGAGGACGGGATAGATATATCCAAACTGAGGTACCACAAGATCATTATAATGACAGACGCAGATGTTGACGGTGCGCACATACGGACCCTGCTGCTTACATTCTTTTACAGGCAATATCACGATCTTATAGAAAACGGCCACTTATACATTGCTCAGCCGCCCTTATACAGGATACACAAATCCAAGTTCGAAAAATTTATCTTTGACGACAAGGAACTCAAAAAATATTTAATGAACCGAGTCAGCGAGGAACTAAGCGTTGCCACGGAAAACAACAGTGTTTATCACAAAGAGGAACTGGTATCCTTTCTGGAAACGATCCTGCAATTGCAGGACAGGATGAAAGAAGCCCGGGATATAGGATTGGAAGAGGATCTGTTCTTGTGTATCCTGAACTATAGTGAGAAGTTGACTCCCGGAGTATTTCATTTCTCCGAAGATTCCCAAACAGAGGACAGCGAACAATTCGAGAGATTGAAGGAGCATATATTTGAGTGCGGGTACGATCTAAGCATCACTACAGAAGATATGGATGAAACTACCAGGTACTTCCTGAATTTTGTGGATAAAAACAACCATCGCATCAAGATCGGGGTGGAATTTTTCAATTCCAAGATATACAGGTATTCCTTTGATATGTTTTCCCAGATCCGGAAAGACAGCCCGAACCTGCACTTTACCATTAATAAAAAGAACAACGAGCAATTGGAAGTGGATTCACCTTTTGAACTCTTGTCCACAATCTTGAGCGAGGCTGACAAGGGATTTTCCATTCAGCGCTACAAAGGTTTGGGAGAGATGAATCCGGAACAGCTGTGGCAAACCACCATGGATGCGGAAAACAGGAATCTGCTACAGGTAAGGATAGAAGAAGCGGAAGAGGCCGACGATATATTCAGGAAGCTCATGGGGGAGGACGTGGAATCCAGGAGGGATTTTATTCAAAGGAACGCCCTTTCAGTGGAAGAGTTGGATATTTGAGATGAAATATGTGGTTATGTGATTATGTGTTTACGTGTTTACGTAAGAATAAGAGCCTAAAGATTAATAGGACATGGTTAAATAGAAATCAGTAAACCGTGGAACGTGGAACCATTAACAATTAACAATTAACTAATTCCAAAATTGGCAACGAGGTGAAGTCGTGCATAATACAGTTAATATAGAAGACGAAATTCAAAAATCCTATTTGGAATACTCCCTGAGCGTTATTATAGGAAGGGCAATACCGGATGTCAGGGACGGCCTGAAACCGGTACACAGGAGAATCCTGTATGCGATGTACGACCTGGGCAATTTTTACAATCGCCCTTACAAGAAGTCTGCCAGAGTAGTGGGAGATGTTATCGGTAAATACCATCCCCACGGGGATGCGGCTGTCTACGAAGCACTTGTCAGGATGGCCCAGGACTTTAATATGCGCGAGCTACTGGTGGACGGACAAGGTAACTTCGGTTCCATTGACGGGGACGCACCTGCAGCGATGCGGTATACAGAATGCCGCATGACCAAATTGGCAGGAGAATTCTTGGCTGATATAGACAAGGAAACCGTCAACTTCCGGATAAACTACGATAATACCATCTACGAACCGGAAGTGCTGCCCACCAAGGTCCCAAATTTATTGATAAACGGTGCTGCCGGCATTGCGGTGGGCATGGCCACGAACATCCCTACCCACAATCTGAGTGAAGTTGTAGACGCACTTCTGGTTACCCTGGATAATCCCCATACTGATATTGATGAACTAATGCAGTATATAAAGGGGCCGGATTTTCCAACAAGTGCTTATATATATGGCATGAAAGGTATACGGGAGGCCTATTCCACCGGCAGGGGAAGTTTCAGAGTCCGGGCAAAAATCAATGTTGAACAAAGGTCCAGGGGATTGGAATCCCTGGTGGTTACCCAGTTGCCGTTTGCCCTTAACAAGGCTAATTTGCTGCAAAAAGTTGCGGATTTGGTAAATAGCCGGAAAGTCGAAGGTATAAGCGACTTAAGGGACGAATCCGATAGAACTGGCATCAGGATAGTTATAGATTTAAAAAAGGGTTCCCTGGCAGATATAATCATAAATAAGTTGTACAAATATACCGCCCTGGAGTCCTCCTTTGGGATAAATTTCCTGGCGGTAGTCAACAATCGCCCCAAGCTGCTCAACCTGAACGAGTATCTGAATCTGTTTATCGAGCACCGCAAGGAAGTGGTACTGAGACGTTCCAGGCACGATTTGCAGAAAGCAGAGCAAAGGGCCCATATACTGGAAGGGCTCAGAATCGCCCTGGATAATATCGACGAGGTGGTGGCGGTAATAAGGGGATCCTCCACACCCTCGGAGGCCAAGGAAAACCTGGTGAACAGGTTCGGACTGACCAATGCACAGAGCCAGGCAATCCTGGATATGCGGCTGCAGAGACTTACCAATATGGAACAGTCCAAGATCCAGGAAGAATACGAGGAAATATTAAAAAGGATCGAATACCTGAAAAGCATCATCGAGAACGAGGATGTACTCAAGCAGGTGATACGGGACGAGTTGGAGGAATTGAAGGAAAAATACGGTTCCGGACGCAAAACCGAGATCCTGGACGAGGAGCCTGAACATATTAACGTGGAGGACTTGATCGCGGACGAAGAAGTAATCATTACCTTGTCCCAGAATGGATATATAAAAAGGACTCCCCTGTCCAGCTATCAGCAGCAGAAAAGGGGTGGAAAGGGAATTGCAGGTGCAAGCCAGTCCAATAGCGATATAATAAAGGACATGGTTAATACTTCCAACCACCAGAACTTGATTTTATTTACCAATCTGGGCAGGATGCTCATGTTGAAGGTCTATCAGGTCCCGGAAGGTAGCAGGAAGGCCAAGGGTACCTATATTTCCAATCTGGTTTCACTGCAGGAAGGGGAATACATAGCCACTACCATGGGTCACAGGGACCTGAATACAGACAAGTACTTCTTGTTTATAACCAAACAGGGCATGGTGAAGCGCTCCGAAATCAAGCTCTACAGGAACTTGAGAAGCAGCGGATTGAACGCTGTATCCCTTAAAAAGGGAGATGAACTTATTTCAGTCAAGGAAGTTGATGGTAACAGGGAAGTGATTTTGATTACCAGTAATGGTATTGCTATTCGCTTTTCTGTGCAGGAAGTAAGACTGACTGGAAGGAACGCCGTTGGTGTCAAGGGAATCAGCTTGAACAACCAGGACCAAGTGGTTACCGGAGTCATAGTACCCCAAAAAGATGCGGACGCCTTGTGCATAGTGACCAAGTACGGGTTCGGGAAGAGGACCCCCTTGGATAGATATAAATTGCAATCCAGGGGAGGCAAGGGAATAATCACCATGAAACCCAATGAAAAAACCGGGCAAGTTTTGGGGGGTAAAGCGGTTAACGAAGATTCTCAGCTCATCATGCTTACCTCGGAAAACAAGATCATCAGGTTCGCGGTAAAGGACGTCCGGGTATGCAGCCGTGTTGCCCAGGGAGTAAAACTGGTGAATATGGTTTACGGAGGAGAGGTCCTTTGTTTTGACCGGGTTTCCCAGGAGGACTAAAATATAATTTCAAGTGCTTATCAATGCAATTAAATCAATCCATTTATGCCCCCAGGGAAATTTTTTCGGGGGCATAAATTTTTTAGGCATAATCCCAGACATCCAGCCATTCAAGTACAACTTGACTGAATTCAAATTATATTTGAATCATCCCCTGACTTTTGATACTAGAGATGCGTTTAAATTTTCCAATCTTTTAATATTGCTCAAATTTTTTTATTTATTTATCCTTGGCATACTTTATGCATTAATTTACTGTAAATTTACGACCAGTAAAAAGGATTAAAATATATAATTATGTCACATGGATTGGAAAAAAACACAAATAAGCTGCAAAGGGAACATCTTTGCCTAGATATGCAAAAGAAGGACCTGGAAAAAGATTCGAACAGCTTACAGATCGTATTGGATAGTATACCCGATATATTGGGGATATTACGTCCGGACCTTACAGTCGTGCGCTATAACCAGGCAGGGTATGATTTTCTGAATATGAGCAGGGAAGAAGTCCAGGACAAAAAGTGCTTTCAACTGATCGGACGAACAAAACCGTGCGAGGAATGTCCGAGCTTGGATGCCTTAAAAAGCGGGAATTTATCACAGTATGAAAAATATTTTCCAGAGCTGGGAAGATATCTGCACTGCCAGTCTACCCCGGTGTTTAACCGGGAAGAAAAGATTATCTATATCATAGAACAGCTAAGGGATGTAACCGAGCGTAGAAAAATCCAGGAGACTCTTGAAGAAAATGAAAGGAAATATAGACTATTAACCGAAAACGTGGCTGATTTAATCTGGACCACAGATCTGAATGGATATTTTACCTTTGTCACTCCCTCGATTCAAAAAATTCACGGCTATACACAACTGGAAGCCTACGGTCTTCATTTTTCGGATATATTTCCTGCTGAAGAACTAGAGATTGTAAGCCGTGCAGCGCAAAAGACTATTGAAAAGGACAGGGAAAATGCCCTGGACGATAGCTCCGCCTGCCTGGAACTACGTCAAATCAAGAAAAACGGCACTATATTCTGGACTGAAGTATTGACTAATCCCCTCAGGATTGAATCCGGGGAAATGGTAGGTTTCCAGGGTACTACCCGGGATATTACCGCTCGAAAAAATGTGGAAAAGGCACTGCGCGATAGTGAAGAAAGGTATCGGAATTTATTCCAGAATGCCCAAGTGGGATTGTTCAGAACAAGTATACAGGACGGCGAAGTTTTGGAATGCAACCAGCAGTTTGCCAGGATGTTCGGTTACAAGGATAGAGAGGAGATAATCAACCAGATTTTTGTTTCCGAATATTATGTTGATCCGGTTTCAAGAGAGGACCTGCTAAAACAGTTGCAGGAGTGGAGAGAAATCAATAACTTTGAAGCAAGATTTTATCGAAGAGACGGAACCATCTTCAATGTCCTGTATTCAGCCCGTATCTATCCTGACAAGGGATACATTGAGGGAGTTGTGGAAGACATTACCCCCCAAAAGGAGGCGGAAGAGAAGTACAGATCACTGTTTGACGAAGCCCCGATCGGAATTTGTTCCGTAACCGTCCAGGGTCAGTATATTTCCATCAATTCTGCACATGCCAGGATGTACGGTTATTCCTCCCCCAGGGAAATGATGGATTCCGTGGACAATAGTTCCCGGGTCTTTGTCGATCCTGAAGACAGGGAAATGATGCTGGATAGACTGGAGCGCTTTGACAGGGTATATAATTTTGAATGCAAGGTCAGGGGAAAGGATGGAAATGAATTCTGGACCTCCAGAACAATGAGAGCGATCCGTGACAGTCAGGGCAGTATCACCCATTACGAGTCCTTTGTAGAAGATGTTCAGGCACGCAAAGAGGCGGAACTGTTATCAGAGCGATCCAGGGAACAATTCATCAGTATCCTGGAGCAGATCCACGCAGGGGTGTTCGTGGTAAATCCGGATACCAGGGAGATTATATTCTCCAACAATTATCTGTATCGTGCCATGGGAAAAGATGTCCTGGGAGAAGATCCCTACAAGGTCTTGCTCAAGGAGGGACAAGATTGCCACTTTCCCTTTAATAAACATGAGTTCGACAAAATAGACGATACCCTTAGCAAGGAACTCCTTTTTACAGATAATCGCTGGTATCTATGCACTGCCAAACTGGCTTCCTGGTTCGATGGTACGTTGGTATTTATAGTGATTGCCATGGATATAACCGAGAATAAAGAAGCAGAACAGCTCAAGGAAGACATGGAAAGGATCACTAGACACGATTTAAAGGGTCCCTTGAACGGGATTGTGGGATTGCCGGATTTACTCATATCCACAGGTAAATTCCAGGAAAGGGAAATTGAAATGCTGCGGGTAATTCGGGATTCAGGAAAGAAAATGCAGAATCTGATCGATGCTTCACTTTCCTTGTATAAGCTGGAAAACAGGGAATATGAAATAGAATACGAGCAATTGGATATTTTGCAGGTCTTCAGGCAAATAGAAGTTGAAATCAAAAGTCAGTTGCAGTCGAAAAACTTGGATATAAAATATTACCTGGGATCCCGTCCCCTCAGTTTCGCGGATTTTGTCAGCCTGTATGGTGACGGGACTTTAATTCCCTTCCTTTTTTCCAATTTGATAAAGAATGCTGTAGAGGCCTCGCCAACCGACCATAGCGTTTATATAACCATAGTGCCGGAAGAACCCTTAAGGGTAAAAATCCGGAACTCCGGAGTTGTGCCCCGGGCAATACAAAAAACTTTCTTTGACAAGTATGTTAGCAGTGGAAAAAACAAGGGGACTGGACTGGGTACTTATTCCGCACTTCTAGCTACCCGGGCCCACCAGGGTAAGATCAAAATGCAAAGCTCCAAAGAGGAAGGTACGATCATAACCGTCTCCTTGCCGCAGGAAAATATTGAAAGGAATTGAGGAAACAGAGGCTGCTTTACTGGATAATTCCTGATACCTAAACCGGATCTTGTGGAATTTTATGCAGTTCCCGGGGATGCCCGGGAACTGCATTGCAGGTTAAACCGAAATAATCTCGGGATTTATCTTCCCGGCTTCCTTCAACTTCTCCAATTCTCTCACCTGAATCCAGCAATCATTATTGTGTACTTGATTGAGCTGTTCATAATCTATGATGTTCAAACTGGCAGCATCAACTGATACAGGGGAAAAGCTTGCGAATATGCCCTTGTTTTCGCTGATATAGTGCCCACCTCCCGGGCCGCAGTCACAAACCACGCTAATATCTATAGCAAAGTTGAGAAACGCGATTTTATTCTTTGCAAAAGAATCCACCACACCCTTGGAAGCCGCAGCCAGTCCCTTGTTTATCTTGTCCTTTCCCTGCAGGGAAATTGCTCCTTCGGGGCAGGCGGTACTGCAAATAGGGCAACGCATGCATCCGGGATCGTCTATTACAGCCTTGTCATTTTCGATCCTGGGCAAGTCGAACCAACAGGCCTCTGCACAAATCCCGCATCCCTGACAGAGCTCTTCGTCTATAAACAGATCTATCAGTCTGTGTTGTTCCAGCTTGGTCTTTTTGGAAACACAACCCATACCCAGGTTTTTGATTGCTCCACCAAAACCTGACAGGGGATGGCCTTTAACGTGGGAAACCACAATCATTGCATCCGCCTGGTGGATAGCGCCTGCAACTTCTACATCTTCCAGGATGGGGTCCGGACTGGGCACTGAAATTTTGTTTTCGCTCATCAAACCGTCTGCGGATATAAAGTGCCCGAAGCCAAATCCGTTGGTAAGGGCAGTTTCCATATGGTCCACCGCGTTGGTTCGTTTCAAGGGGTAATAGGTTACAGTATCAGTCAAGAAGGGTTTGCCACCCTTTTCCCTGACCAGGTCCAGTATCTGTTTGACAAGATATGGGCGGATATAGTTCTGGTTTCCCAACTCTCCCACGTGAAGCTTGACAGCTACTTTGTCTCCGGGTTCTACTACCTCCAGGACATTAGCTGTATCGTAGAGTGTTTTCGCCTTGTCCATCATGTTGCCGAATTCATTCCACGGGGTGAAACAAACCTTCTCCTTTTCCATAAAAACCTCCTTTTATAATTCGAACTTGTGTATAACTATTGTTGAATAACAGGTTGTTAACTCTTATTCTTACGTAATCACTTGGAAATCTCGACCACGAAGTGGCGAAAAAACGTAACCACGTAACCATAACTTTTATATCAAATTTATTGTTTACTATTCCTTGTTAAAACGTATAGAATTTTTTTGCAAATACCAAACTAATTCTAAACTCACCTAAATCAGCTAAGAAGGAGGAATCCATGAGTAAGAATGTTGTTATCGATCAGGACGAATGTATAGGCTGTGAAAGCTGCGTAGAGATCTGTCCCGAGGTCTTCGGGTTTGACAGTGAAGATGAAAAAGCTTATGTAATCGATTCCCAGGCCGCTTCCGAGGACTCCATACAGGAGGCCATAGATTCCTGTCCTGTGGAGTGTATTACCTGGGAAGAATAAGGATTTGAAAAAAATGTAAAACTACCCTGTTCAATTCGGTCTTTTGCGTTCAATCCCAGTATCCGGGATCATTGACAGGACGGGAGGGGTACTTAATTTTCCACTTATTCGGATAATATTTTTTGCCTTTCATTTTTGGGATATAGCTGATACCTTTACAGAATTTTCGGGTTGCACGGGTATTCCGTTATGCCTTTCATAATTTCCAGCGGAATACCCGGACCATGCGCAGTCCCAAGGAAATTGGCTACCTTTTTTTCATCCGGAAACTGCCATTTTTCCGGATAGGAACTACCATGTTATTGGTATCTGCTTCGCAAGTGGATTTCGGAATCAAATCCAAAAACTTGTTGACATATCATTTTTGAGTATGTTTTTATAGATTTTTTCGGACGGACTAGTCAGTCAGGAGATGCAAAAATGGAAACCAATAATCCTTCCGACAAAATACTGCAAGCAGCCCAGGAAGAATTTGCCAAAAAAGGATTTCACGATACCGCGGTATCGGAAATAGCGGACAAGGCCAATGTAGGCAAGGGAACAGTTTATCGACATTTCGGGAACAAGGAAACCCTTTTCGGAACCTTGTTGAAAAGGGGCATACACAGGATACTGGATCAGACCGAAAATATTGCCGAAAATTCGGATTCCGCTTCTCAGGCTTTAGAACAAATATTGGAAATGCACTTTCAAATATTCGAAGAATCCAAGGAATTGGTGGAAATAATAGTAAACGAGGGCAAGCACAGAATAGGCACCATGCGGGAGGAATTGCTCTCCGAAGACCTGAAACACAGACAACAGATAGAAGATCAGTTCATTCGTGGAATCAATAGGGGGGAGTTCGAGGATCTGGATCCCGAAAAAATGGCGATAGTATTCCAGGGATTTATCTGGGCGACATTGCGATCTGCCATACTATATGGTGAAATGAATCTACGACGGGATTATTCCGGTTTGGTATCAAAGATATTCTTTAAGGGTATTGAATAGAAAACGTTGATCTCCGGTCTAAATTCACCCGGGACATGGTAAAATTTAAACTAGGATAGGTTGTAATATGTACAAGTATCTTTGTTCACTTTTCACGCTACTTATATTGTTATCTCCTTTTGCTTCATTTGCTTCCCAGAACAATACTTTGACCCTGCAGGAGGCCTTCAGAACAGCCCTGGATAAAAACAGGCAGGTCCAAGTGTCTGCAGAACAATACAAGCAATTGCAAGATGACGTGGATACTGCAACTTCCAATTTGTATCCCCAGATTTCAGTACAAGGCCAGTATGTGCGCCAGAAAGAAGTCAAGATGGACAGCCAATTCGTAAAGCCAAATCCAGTTGATAATCAAGGCCTGACTGATCCACTGACAAACAAGAATCTCAAATTTGCCAGCAGCACCATCAATCCTTCGGACTACATGGGCTACAGTTTGCAGTTGGACCAGCACATCTACCAATTGGGCAAGGTTTGGTCCGGCAGGAGCATGGCCAAATACGAAGCCCAGGCTGCCAAGTTCGAACACTACAGGAACAGGCAGCAGATCCTGCTCAAGGTGGCCAGGAGATATTACGAGGTGCTTTTGGCCAGGCGCCAGATAGAGATCGCTCAAAATATGAAAAAAAGGGCAAAAAAGCAGTTGGATCAGGCCAAATCCATGCTGGAGGTGGGGAAGGCCACTGAAACCGCGGTTTTAAGGGCCAAGGTCCAGGTTGCAGATGCGAAGGAGCAACTGGAGAGGGCCAAGAACAAATACGACGTTGCCAAGGAGAACCTGTCACTGGAAGTGGGGGTTTCAGATCTGCAAAACCGGGATATAAAGGAACCTCCCAAGCAAAAATTGCAGGCGGAATCCAAAGAAAGCCTTTTTGAAAAGGCTTTGAACAACAGACGCGATTTGAGGCAAGCCCAGAAGAAACTTAAATCCGCACAGGAAAAGGTGGACTGGGAACAAGCGGACTTTTTCCCCAGGATAGCTGCCCGCGGGGAGTACAATGGCAGGAACGAACCCGCCTTCGGGGGAGAAAAGGACACTTGGCAGGCCTCGTTGGTAGTTTCTTATCCATTGTTCACAGGTGGAAGAAGGGGAGCGGAAATGGAAAAGGCCTATTCCCAGGTTAGGCAGGCAAGGTCCTCCCTGAGACGCCTTAGAAAGGAAATCCGGGTGGATGTGCGTAGTGCTTACCTGGATGTTAAGACCCAGTACAAAGTGATCCAACATTTAAAAGACAGTGTAAAATCAGCCAAGGCGAACTACGAGCAGGTAGTAAGCAGATTCGAGGCTGGATTGGCTTCCTCGGTGGATCAGACCGATGCATTCACCACCTTGAATGAAACTGAAAGCAGGCTGGCGAGTGCATATTATCAGTATCAATTGAATTTGTTCAGGCTCAAGTCTGCAACCGGAAAACTGGCGGAAGATATCTTGTAGAACCGGATAAAACAGTGCCAACCCCATGTTTATAGCATTATTGAGCCTTGGAGCTTTCAACTTGAACCCATGAATGGTTAAATAAATGTTCCAAATTGAAAGGGAGAATACAATACTATGTCCAGAAAAAAAATCACTCTAACACTGGTTATTATCGTTCTTTTGTCTCTCTGCGCATGTAGTTCAAAACAAAAGGAAGAACAGGACTCGGATAGGGGCACCCCCGTGCAAGCGGCAAAGGTGGAAAGCAGGGATTTAAAGCGGGAAGTGATGGGTATAGGAAACCTGAAGGCAGAGCAGAGCATACGTGTGCGCCCGGAGCTTAACGGCATAGTGGAAGAGATCCATTTTCAGGAAGGCGAGAAAGTAGAGAAAGGCCAATTGTTGTTTACCATCAAACACGACAAGATAAAACACAAGCTTAATGCCCAGAAAGCAGCCCTGGCCAAGGCCAAGGCTCAATTGGACGAGACAGAGAGAAAATATAACAGGTACAGCAGGCTCTACAAAAAGGGTGCAACTTCAGTGGAAGCCAAAGACGAGGCTGAGACTGCCTATCATAAAGCCAAGGCAGGAGTTGATCAGATCAAGTCCAAAATCGCAGAACTGCAAGAAACCCTGCAGGACGCTTTTATCAGGGCGTCTTTTACTGGCAGGACCGGTGCGATAAAGGTGGATCCCGGGGCCTGGGTAAAAGCCGGTACTGCATTGGTGGATTTGGTGCAGGACAAGACATTGCAAGTTTCCTTTACCCTGCCGGAGCGTTATATGGGGGAAGTGGAAATAGGCCAGTCCATGAAGGTCCTGGTTACCGCTTATCCGGACAGGATCTTTCAGGGCAAGGTCTATTTTGTCTCACCCAGTATCCTGGGAGCTACAAGATCCCTTTTGATCAAGGGAAAAATAGATAATAAAAACAAGCTGCTCAGTCCGGGAGCTTTTGCCTCGGTGAAATTGGCCCTGGAAGAGAGGAAAAATACTCTGGTCATACCGGAACAGGCGTTGGTAGCGACTAAAAAGGGATACACGGTATATGCGGTTGAAGATAAAACCGCCAAAAGAAAAAAAGTTGAGATTGGACTGCGCAAGCCCGGGATAGTGGAAATCAAGTCCGGTCTAAAATCCGGGGAGAAAGTAGTTAGTGAAGGACATATCAATATCTCCGATGGTGACAAAGTACGTGTAATCAACCAATAAGGACTAGGTAGCAGTTATGATCTGGAATTTTTTCATACGAAGGCCAGTATTGGCAACGGTAATATTTTTGGCTATCGCCATTTTCGGAATCTATGGATATAACCAGATGCCGGTGCGGGAATATCCGGATGTGGAATTCCCGGTGGTTAACGTATCAGTTGTTTTGCCGGGAGCGGATCCTGAAGTTATCGAAACTGAAGTGGTCGAACCCTTGGAAGAGGAAATCAATACCATTGAGGGGATAAAGGAGCTCAAATCCACCAGCAGGGAACAAGTGGGAGTAGTGAAGGTGGAGTTCGAGCTCAGCCGGGATATCGATATTGCAGCCCAGGACGTACGTGACAGGGTTAGCAGGGCGAAACCCGAGATGGCAGAGGATACTGAGGAACCCATAGTTCGCAAGATGGATCCGGATGCCAGGTCCGTGATGTGGATAACCCTGAAGGGCAACGATCGCTGGGATCAAAGCAAAATGAGCCAGTATGCTGACAACGTCCTCAAGGATCAACTGGAGCGCCTCTCCGGAGTGGGACAGGTGTTTGTGGGAGGAGAACAACTCTACGCAGTCAGGATACAACTGGATCCGCAAAAACTGGCGGCCCATCATTTAACCCCCCAGGATGTGGTAAACACCCTGAAGACTGAAAACGTGGATATACCTTCCGGACGCATAGAGAGCAGCCAACGGGAGTTTCTGGTAAAGACCCAGGGACAGTTCAGTTCTGCAGAGCCGTTCAACGATTTGATAATAACCCATACCAAGGGAGCCCCGGTTCGGCTCTCGGATGTTGGCCAGGCCCAAGCAGGGGTGGAGAATGAACGCAACGTAGCCAGGTACAAACAGGAACCTACCGTGGGACTGGGTATTGTGAAACAGTCTGATGCCAACATGGTGGAACTGGTAGAGCGGATAAGGGATAAAATAAAGGATATCTCAAAGGAATTCCCTCCGGGGCTCAACTACGAGATAGCCTCTGACAACTCCAAATATGTAAAGGAAAACATAAACGACCTTTTGAGCACCATCTTTATTGCCACCTTTTTGGTTATACTGGTGGTGATGGCTTTTCTGGGGAGTTTCCGGGCCACGCTCATTACCACTATATCCATTCCCACTTCCCTTTTGGCAGGAATGGCCATGATCTTTTACTTCGGATTCAGCCTGAATGTCCTCTCCATGCTCGGTTTTATCCTGGTTATAGGCATAGTGATAGACGACGCTATTGTGGTGCTGGAGAGTTGCTACCGGCATATGGAATACGGTTCAGAGGCCAAGCCTGCAGCCAGGACTGGTACTACGGAAATCGCCTTTGCCGCTATCGCGAATTCACTCGCCCTGGGAGCTGTATTTATTCCGGTGGCTTTCATGCCCGGAATGATCGGTCGCTTTTTTAACGAATTCGGTGTTACCGTTGCGGTAACAGTCTTTGCCTCCACATTTACCGCCCTTTCGCTTACGCCCATGCTCTGTTCCCGCTATCTTAGAATTCCGGATCCAGATAAGAAACCCATTTTAAACAGATTCACGGATCGCTTCTTCCATATACTGGAAAAATATTACAATCCCATACTGGACGCAGCACTGAAAAGAAGGGTGATTACGGTTATTATCGGTATTATCGCCTTTGGGGTTGGTATTGGATTCTTGACGCAATTGGAGTCCGAATTTACTCCCACCGTGGACAAGAGCCAATTTATGGTCTCCTTTGAGACAGTTGAAGGCTCCAGCTTGGAACATACAGACCAATACGCCCGGAAAATAGAGGATATAATGAGCGAGGTGCCGGAGATCAGGTCCTATTTCTTGGCTATCGGCCTAAGCAGGACAGGACCGGGCAAAGTCAACGAAGGGGTCAGCTTTGTACGACTCACCCACCATACTGAGCGGGAAAAAAGCCAGGTACAGATCATGGACCAGGTTCGCAAAAAGTTTTCCAAACTTACCGGAGTGCGAACTTACGTTATGGAATCCGGAGGTCCGGGTGGTGCGAGGGCCCCACTGCAACTGGTGTTAAGCAATCCGGATCTGGACGAATTGGCAGAGCAGCAGGACAAGGTGATGAACTGGATGCGCAAGCAATCTGAATTCGTGGGTGTGCGCTCCAACATGAAGATGGACAAGCCGGAAGTGAATGTAAGTATAAATCGGGAAAAGGCGGGTGAAATGGGTATATCAGTAAATGATATCTCCCAGACCCTTCGCTTTGTACTTGCAGATCCGCAGGTGTCCTATATTGATCGGGAAAGCAAGCGCTACGACGTTATAACGGAAATAAACAGGAAAAAGACTGTTCCAAGTACGATATACAGCCTGTATGCAAGGAACAGTGACGGAGATATGGTTTCCATGGACAATCTGGTGGATATAGAGGAAGGGGTGGGCCCCAGTGAGATACACCACTACAACCGGGGCAGATCCTCTACAATCCAGGCGCAGACTCCCGGGGATGTCCCCTTGGGAACTGCCTTGAAAAAGTTGAGGACTTATCTGGACCAGGAACTTCCCCAGGATTTTGATACCGATATTACCGGCCAGGCTCAGGATTTCAAGGAATCCTTCTTTTATCTGACCATGACCCTGGCATTTTCAATCGTATTTATCTTCCTGGTTCTGGCTGGTCAGTTCGAGTCCTTCCTGCATCCGTTCACCATCCTGATGACCCTGCCCCTGGCAGGAGTGGGAGCCTTTGGAGGTCTCTACGCCTTTGGCATGACCATGAGCATCTTTTCCTTCATCGGCCTGATCATGCTTATGGGCCTGGTTACCAAGAACGGCATACTACTGGTGGATTATGCCAATGTCCTGGTAGCCAGGGGGTATTCTGTTTTGGATGCTGCCAGAAGTGCCGCCCAGGTGCGGTTCCGTCCGGTGCTGATGACCGCTGTTTCCACCATCCTGGGCATGATGCCTATTGCCCTGGGATACGGAGCAGGAGGAACGGCCAGGGCTCCCATGGGAGTGGCGATTACACTCGGTATGCTCGCATCAACTGCGTTGACCCTGCTCATCATTCCGGTGGTGTATACCCTGTTTGATGCGCTGCAGTCCAAGATCCTGCGGCACAGGGCAATATCCTTGCTGATTATAGGGGCTATTGCCTTGATGGGATGGATAGGCTATATTTTGACCATGTAATGCTGAATAATTTAAAGGATCAGGAAAATGAAATTTTTGCATATTACTTTTCACTTCCAGTTTAGTGAAACCATAGAAGAGATTTTGGACAAGCACGAAATAAGGGATTATATACGAGTGCCCATGGTGGAGAGCAATGACAGGGACGGCAAGCACTTCGGTTCCCAGGTGTTTCCAGGGAACAGTTCCCTGATTCAGGCCCAGGTGCCCGAGGAAAAGGTGGATGATATCCTGAGCGACCTCAAAAGGTTCCGGGAAGAAAAATTGTCTCATCAGCACTTGGAGGCACTGGTTTTGCCGGTGGAACAAAGACTGGGATCAATGGATTGACTGCGGGTCATCTATCTAGATTTCATCCGGAAATTGCCCTTTTTCCGGATGAAATCTACCTAATATAACTTCACATTGAACCATAAGTGCCACGAAATTTAGTAGTCCAGTTCCTCTAGAAGACCTCGCCATACATCTTCAAGCCTTATTAGCATCATTGCAAAAAAGTTTGTTTTTGTAGATTATTACAAAAGTTTTTATATCAAGCTCAATCCACAGCAATCACAAAAGCATTGGGATAGTTCTTTTGCATTTTCTTTCTGGTCTTTTCTGCCCTGGAAAGGAAATCAAAGATGCCCACCTGCACCCTCCAAAATGTCTTTCCCTTTACTTTTGCTTTTTCAATCCTAGTGGAGTAATCAAAAACACTTTTTATATCTGTTTGTATTTCCATAGCGTTTTGTTTTTTTAAAAAGGATCCGAGTTGCAAGTAAAATTTCCCAGAGGTTTCTGGCAGATCTTTTCCCAATGTTACCAATTTTACCCGGGTTGTACCGGGGTCAACCATGCCAAGCTTCTTTGCTGCAGCATAAGAGAGGTCTATTATTCTGTCCTTAACAAAAGGACCCCTGTCGTTAATGCGAACTACGGCCTTTTTTCCGTTTTGCAAATTGATCACCCGAACTTTGGTGTTCATGGGAAGTATCTTGTGTGCTGCAGTCATGGCATACATATCATATCTTTCTCCGTTTGCAGTGGTCTTGCGGTGAAACTTCTTGCCGTACCATGAGGCTATCCCGGTTTGCGAATAACCCGAAACAGAAGAGGACTTGTTCTTTCCTTGGGAATAAGTCCTATATAATGAATTATCCTGAGGGATCGGAGGGATAAATTTTCCACATCCGAATAAAAACAAAACTAGGCTCAACAAGATACAAATATTTATCCTGGAGATTCCCCGGAAGGTTGAAGAAGTAAATTCGAATTCAGTCCGCATGATTTCAATATTACCTCACCGAATAAAGAGATAGCTTTTAGGATTTAAAACAAGGCCTTTCTAGCTTTTTATAAAAAGTTTCACACAATATCCAAGATCGGGCGATTACGGATTTGCTATAATACTTCGGAAAATTTATTATGTTTCAAGATTAATTTCAAGATTCTTGCCACAATCTAGAATAGTCCAACTATATTAATATATTTAAATTACTCCCCAATTTTGGAATGAAAAAAATTTGATATATTGAAAATATCCTTATTGACAACAACAATCTAGAATATGTAATGTTTTAGCAGGATTATACAAAAATACTATTTAATGGGAGGATTATATGAACAAGGGAGAGTTGATTAAAAATTATGCATATCAACAGAATATTTCACTAGATGAGGCTACAAACATAGTGAACACATTTTTCGAAACAATCAAGGATTCCCTAAAAAAGGGTAACAGGGTAGAAATTAGGGGGTTTGGCAGTTTCAAGGTCAAGCACTACAAAAGTTATGTCGGGAGAAACCCAAGTACAGGCGAGCAGGTCACGGTTAGACCCAAATCATTGCCGTTTTTCAAGGTAGGCAAAGATTTGAAAGATTACCTGAATGAATGATCCATAGAGAATACTGTTATTGCAAATTGATTATGTTGAGCACTATGCTTGGACTTCGGTCAGGTAATTTAATAGTCCAGTAATATACCAATGTTTTAGCCTATATTGAACTCCTATTAAAATTTGACTCCAAAATTTAGAAACAGATGTACATTTACATGATCCAGACTATCAGCGAGAGATATATAACCTTCTGTCTTTATTTCTTTGCCTCTACCAGGCAGTCCATTTGATCACCTTCCCGGACCAGGTTGACCTCTTGGAATCCTGCCTGCACAAGAGCATCCCGCACTTCTTGCATGGTGTAGGTATCTCCGCCTGCGGTGTTAACCAGCATGTTCAGCGCGAAAATTGTTCCGGCAGCAGGTCGGGTGCGGGTAGGATCCATGATATGGTCCCTGATCAGCAATACACCTCCCTGGGGAAGGCACCTGTAGACCTTTTTGTATAGCTCCAGGTTCTCCTTGGGGCTATTCTGGTGTATTATGGCGGACAAGAGGGCAAGATCGCATCCTGAAGGCAGTTCGTCCTGATAAAAGTCCCCTGCTGCGAATTCCACTCTGTTTTTCCATCCTTCCCGGTTCAGGCTTTGTTTAGCCAGGGCAATCACGTTGGGCAAATCGAAGAGTACAGCCCCGATCTGCGGGTTGTTTTCTAAAAATGCCCTGGTGTAGGTACCTGGACCTCCCCCTATGTCCAGGAGTTTCTGAAATCCGGAACAGTCGTAGGACCGTGCTATATCCTGGGCAAGATCCCGGTTCACAGCGTCCATGGCCCCTATGAAATTCTTGGTTTGTTCTTCATCCTTTTCAGTCATAGGGGTTCTTTGGGGATTAATCCCCTGTTTCACAGTCTGGGTCAAATTGGACCAGTAATTCCAGGTATCGTTCAGATGCAAAATCATGGGTAGAATAGATTCGGGATGGTTCATGGAAAGCAGTGAACCCGCTTCTGTTGGAGAGTAAATGGAGTTGTTCTTTTCCAGGTATTCCATAACTACCAGGGAATCCATCAGTCTGGTTAACGCCCTCGTATCGGCTTGTAATTTTTGGGCAAGGGTGGAAGCATCACTTGTCTCTTCATCCAGTAGGGTGAAAATATCCAACTCAGCTGCAGTGAGCAGGGTTCTGCTCTCCATGTAGGCACGAACTTGTTTAAATATGCTATCCTTGTCCGCCATATCTTACTTTTTTATTTATAGTTTTATAGTGTATTAGTGTTAGAGTATCAGGGTTTTAGGTTTTAAAGTGTTCTCGTCCCGCCCTGCCAAAGCAGGGACGGGGTCGAGATTGCCAAGGTTTTAAGGAGTTCTTGAATCTGTATTAATAACCAATTCCCTAATTTTCCAATTTTCTCTGCACTAATCTCTTCTTGCTTTTAGCTTTTAGCTCTTTTCTACATCATAAAACTCCATAGCACTCCGGCTGCGATGGCAGAACCTATCACTCCGGAAACATTGGGTGCCATGGCATGCATAAGCAGGAAGTTGTCCTTGTCGTATTCCCTGCCCACCATCTGCACTACCCGTGCAGAGTCCGGGACGGCGGACACACCCGCTGCCCCCAAAAGTGGGTTTATTTTGCGTTTTAGAAATAGGTTCATTACCTTGGCAAAAATTACACCTATGGCAGTGGCTATACCGAAAGCCAGGGCGCCCAGGACGAAAATGAACAAAGATTTGGAAGTAAGGAACACGTCTGCCTGGGTGCTTGCTCCCACTGTAAGTCCAAGCATGATGGTTACAGAATCGATTATAGCGGTTCTGGCTGCAGTGGCCAAGCGTTCGGTTACCCCCGCCTCTTTGAGCAGGTTTCCGAAAAAGAGCATTCCAAAAAGTGGAAGGGATGCAGGTGCCAGAAAGCAGGTGAGCAAGAATCCCAAAATCGGGAAAATAATCTTTTCCTTTTGCGGAACCGACCTGGGTACTTCCATCCGGATAAGCCTTTCTTTCCTGGTGGTAAGCAGTTTCATAATCGGGGGTTGAATTACCGGAACCAGAGCCATGTAGGAATAGGCAGCTATTGCTACCGGACCGATCAATTCCGGGGCAAGCTTGGCAGTCAAAAAGATGGAGGTCGGGCCGTCAGCTCCACCGATTATGCCTATTGACGAGGCCTCAGAAGGAATGAATCCCAAAGCCAGGGCACCCAGAAATGTGAGGAAAATACCGGATTGAGCAGCTGCTCCCAGGAGCATCAGTACAGGCCTGGAGAGCATGGTGGAAAAATCGGTAAGCGCACCTATCCCCAGAAAGATAAGTGGTGGATAGAGACCGGTGAAGACTCCGAAGTACAAGTAATTGAGCACACTTCCTTCTGCATATATGGAAACACCTAAACCACTAGCTATTGGGATGTTTCCCACAAGTATGCCAAATCCGATGGGAACAAGCAGCAGAGGCTCGTAGTGTTTTACAATCCCCAGATACATAAGGGCGAAACCCACCAGGATCATGATGAGGTATCTATAGTCAGCCAAGGCGAAGCCGGTATTGGAAAAGAACTCCAGAAACATCTGTTCCATTTAGCTGCTTACTCCTTTATCCAAAAGTAGTTTCCCTGATTATCGAGTTTCAAATAACCACAATCAGTCAAGTAGTGAATACTGTGCTGACGAATCTCTACCCCCCTTTTTTCTGCTATTTCAAACAGGTTTTCCGGAGTAAACGGTTCTGGTAGATAAGGGGCGAGCATGCTCAAATTCTTGGCATCTTCCAGAACCTCGAAAGGTGCGTCCTCCAGGCCGGGCTGTATTGACCCTTTTCCAAGTAAAAAGGCTTTGAAACGCTTGAGCCATATTCTCCTGTTCTCCCATGCCATAAGAATCTTGTGCAGTTGGGAGACAACTATGGAGAGCGCAACAAGCCCGGAAAAAACAATAGTTATTCCCACTATTGCTATAGACCAGCCATTGTGTTCGGAAATTGCGTAAAAATCCAGCAAACCTATCTTCCCCGCTTAGAAGTTTTAACCCTGGGTTTCCAACATGCCCCGGAATTCTTCCCAGGAGCCTATATTCAGTTCCCTGGTGAGCCGAGAGAGCTCATTCACCAATTGAAAGGATATATCCGGTCTGGAAAAATTTATTGATCCCAGTTCCACAGCATGTGCCCCCACCAGGATGAATTCCAGGATGTCCCTGGCGCTGGAGATGCCTCCGATTCCGATTACCGGGATTTGTACGTTTTGACAAACCTCGTGCACCATACGAAGGGCTATGGGTTTAATACAGGGCCCGGACAGTCCTCCGGTAACATTCCCTAGAACCGGGGTCCTGCTTTCTATATCCACTTCCATGGCGGTAATTGTATTTATCAAGGAGATGATGTCCGCTCCTGCATCCTGGACTGCACGGGCTATGCCTAGAATGTCCCCTGTGTTTGGGGTTAATTTCATAATAACCGGCTTGTCTCCGGCCCTGGATTTAACTCTTTGGCAAACTTGCCCGGCCAAATCCGGGTCCTGTCCGAAAAGCATTCCACCTGCTGATACATTGGGACAGGATATGTTCACCTCCAATGCCGCTATTTCTTTTTGCCCGGCGAGATAATCCGCCAATTCCTCGAATTCTGATATGGAATTCCCGTATATATTAGTTATTACCGGGGTTTGATCCCAGGGCAGATTGGGTAGTTTATCTTGTACAAAACTCTTGACCCCGATGTTCTGCAAGCCGATGGAATTAATTATTCCACAGGGGGTTTCAAAAACCCTGTGTCCGGAAGAACCCTGCCTGGGTTCCAGGGAAAGCCCCTTGGTGATAATACCGCCGAGTTTGTTCAAAGCCCCGAAGGAAGTATATTCCAAACCATATCCGAATGTACCGGAAGCTGTCAGTATGGGATTTTTGATCTTTAGTTTGTCCAAGTCCACTTCTAGGTTCTGCATATATCTTTATCTGGCTCCATTGTTTTACAAGACCACGTCTTGGATGTTGAATACTGGTCCGTGGGAACACACCGGGATATTTTCCTGCTGTTGGTTTTGGACAACGCAGCCTAGACAAGCGCCTATACCACATAACATTCGTGTTTCAAGGGAAACCTGGGCCCTGACATTAAATTGCAGGGCAAATTGCTGAATTAACTGTAAGAAAGGCCTGGGTCCACAGGCCATGATCATCCCGTCCTCGGAATATCCCTGCATCTTGATTCTAAGTGCCCTTTCCAGCCAGGTAAGATCCTTTTCTGAAACGTCCTGAACGTTCCAGGTCAGTATTTTTCTGGCCATCAGGTTATAGGGATAATTACCGATATCGTGCCTGTGCCCGAAAATCAACTCCAGATTCTTGGGATTGGGATAGTTTTCCACCAGCCCTACAAAGGGAACTATTCCCATTCCCCCTGCCAACAGCAATGTGGGTACATTGGGGTCGGATTCGAAATGATTGCCCAGTGGACCCCAAACCATCACGGATTCGTTTTTTCTTAATTCGGCTAGTTTTTGGGTACCCTTGCCAACGACCTGGAAGTATATGTGCAGGTTCTTACCATCGTCGTCCGCTATGGAAAAAGGCCTGGCCCCAAAAGGATCAAAGGTCCACTTGTTCGGCCGCAGCATTACGAATTGTCCAGGTTTCCAGTTCCAGCCGGGAGAAGTAAGCCTCAAATGATAGAATTTTTTGCTGGAAAAGGAGGTTATGTCTTCTACCCTGAGCTTTACATATTCTTGATTGGAATTAGCTTGTCTGTTCATTTTGATCACCTTTCAATAACTGGCTGGCAAGGCGTTCACCCTGTTTGCCACCTCCCGCCATCCGGGCTAATTCTTCGAATATTTCCGAATGCTGCAAGGGAACACAATAGGTAAAAGTTTCTTCGTCCTTGATCTCTTTTCTGACTTGGAAGTGTTTGTCCGCCAGGCAGGCCAGTTGCGGCCAGTGGGAAATCAAAATTATTTGTTGGGAATCTGCAAGCTCCCGTATTCGATTTCCCACTTTTTCCAGGGTTACACCTCCCACTCCCGCATCCACTTCGTCAAAGAGCATGGTGGGGAAACTGGAACGAACCGTGAGTCCGACCAGGGCTAGTAGAAATCTGGAAAGTTCGCCTCCGGAGGCGATTTGATCCAGGGGTTGCGGAGGCTGTCCTGGATTGGGAATCCACATCAGCCTGGGCTTTTGTTCAAAAATTTGATCGTATATCTCCACAGGGGAAAATTCAAACCTGATTTTAGCTTCCGGGGAAAATCCCAGATAAGTCAGCTCTTGCTCCAGTTCCTGGCACAGGGTCTCGCTTTTTTCCTGCCTGAGTTCGTTGATTTGCTCTACTATCCCGGTCAGTTCCTCCTGCAGTTCCTTCTCCTTCTTTTCCATCTGTTGGATGTCCAACCTGCAATTGTCCAAAAAGGAGAGGTTGTTCTGGATCTCTTCCTGCAGGTTGAATATACCTTCTATGGATCTGTTCAGACTACGCTGTAATTGGCTGAGTTCCCACAGCCTGGCTTCTATGTCTTCCAATTCCTTTTCGCTTTCACTGACCATGGGCTGTTTTTTCAGACTGCCCTCCAGATCCCGCAGGAATTGGTCCATGTCTTCAATCTGTTCCACATAGGGCTGGAAGTTCTCATTCAATTCTGAAAGGTTGTTCAGGTGTTTTTTTAGTTCCAGGAAATTGTCCAGAAGGTTGTATTCCGGTGAATCCAGAATGTTTAGACATTTCTGCACGCTTTCGTCTGACTTGGCCTGTTCGCGCAGGCTCTGCTTTTTGGATTCCAGTTCCTCGATCTCTCCGGGTTTGGGGTTTACCTGCTCTATCTGCTTGAATTGGTATTCCAGAAAATCCCGCTTTTCTTCCAGGTCGTTGGCTTTATCTTCCAGTTCCTTCTTGTCAGCAGATATCTTTTTTATCTGGTTTAATGTGTTGTTTTTTTGGGAAATAATGTCCGAAGGCAGGTATTCGTCCAGGATTTGAGCGTGATACCCGGGCTTGAGCAAATTCTGCTGGCCGTGTTGACTGGTGTGGATAATTAGCTGGGGCCTTAACTGTTTCAGTTTTTCCTGGGAGCTTAAATTGTCGTTTATATAAACCCTGCTTCTTGCACTTTCAGCCATAAACTCCCTGCGCAGGATCAATTCCCCTTCTTCTGGCAGTTGGAAAATAGCCTCTACCTGGGCCTTGTCCTTGCCCGGACGGACCATGTTTTTTTGCAGCTTTTCACCCAGGATGAAGTCCAGCGCGCGCAGGATAAAGCTCTTACCTGCGCCGCTCTCCCCGGTAAGTACATTCAAACCGGAAGAGAGTTCCAGCTCCATGTCCTGAATCAAGGCTAAATTTTTTATTTTCAAGAATTCGAGCATTATTATATCCTGCAATTGTAAAAGATCTGTGAAAAGCTATAACTGAACCTCTAAGAAAAATAACCCTAATGTAAAAATTTTTTCAATTCAAGATTAGAAAGCAGGTTATTCAAAATCTCTTGAAACAGTGCCTGGACGAAAATCCTGATTGGACATAGACTTTCACAGATACAAGTAACAAAGGCAGTCTCGGATCCCTAAGGAGCGAGCCATTTTGATATCGCAGTTTATATTACTACATGAGGATTTTAAAATTTTGCAATATTGATGTAGATGGGTGAGTTTTTATCCAAGCACTAAAATAAAGGCTTGACAAGGATAGGTACAATTGATTATAAATTAAGTCAAGAAAAGGGGCTGTAGCTCAGTCAGGGAGAGCGCCTGAATGGCATTCAGGAGGTCAGGGGTTCGATCCCCCTCAGCTCCACCATACATTTCAAGGGGTTAGGGCAGATGCTCTAACCCTTTTTTATTGTCCCTTCAAGATTTATCCCCTATTTGTCCCCAAAGTTGAATTATCCAAAGGTTAGTCCCACTGGCCATTTAAAATCAAATTTTGCTGTGATATTATTTCTGGATTTTTGTTGTTCAATGAAAATATATCGCTAAGTTAGCTTATTATATATTCTAGAAGAGGGTCGTTGTCGGAGGCAAGGAAGTTGACTTGATCAAAATCTTATGGAGGCTAGCTGTAAAAAAGCAAGGATTGATTGAGTTTGTTCTAGGAGGGCATTTTAAATTACAATAAAAGAAGGGGATACACTGTTTATAATTGTGCACCCCCTCGGACCTTTGATCAAAAACAAAACTCTCATTTTTTTCTTCCTAAACTCATTTTTTTATATTCTTAACCTTTGTTTTTGCTTTTATTACCCAGTTTTTTTAGTCCTGCAAACTTTCCGTCCTGTTTTTAATCCAGTCCAGTACAGAGTCCACGGAGTAGACCACTTTTCTGCCAATCCTCATTCTTTTGGCTGGACCTTGACCCATGGAATCAAGATTGGCCATTGTACGAGGATTGATCAATCCACCGGTAAACTCGGAAATCCTCTCCCGCGGCACTAAACTGGAAGGCCACTTTGATTCCAAGTCTTTCAATGTTTCAACTACTGCATCAAACTCATTCTCTTCCTGTGTCATACTACACTCCTTTTAATAGATTTGGTATTTATACCATTGTTTCAATTTTAAAGAAGGTTGTGACCTGTGTCAACTAAACCTGATTTTGCTATTTTTACATCCTTATTCCCATACCCTGCTCTTTTCTTTGATCGGGCTTGGGATCAGCGCTAGATTCAACAACAGGCTTTTGTCGTCTTTTACCTTGACCAACAGAACCATAATGTTTTTGTGTATGTTCAACACTGTGTCCCAATGCCTTGGCTATATCTTCCCAACTTGCATCTTGCATTTTCAGATCGGCGGCAAATGCATGCCGAAAACTATAACGTTTCCTTTTTTCAGACCTTCACCCATCTCTTTTTGCTGCGGGAATTTCTTTAGGTAGTGCAAACAATCTTGAATTATATCAAGTTGCCGACACCACTCTTTC
>Ga0207414_1000114_pt1 | contig 39987 bp, 33 predicted proteins | sample PonA231FremontCA_2_FD_187269 | JGI IMG/M metagenome (GOLD analysis project Ga0207414, IMG submission 187269) | Marine sediment microbial community from Fremont, CA, USA - Pond A23 Sediment 1 (SPAdes) | ecosystem: Environmental > Aquatic > Marine > Unclassified | place: USA: Fremont, California...
AAAACTGACGGTCAGTATATTAATAGAACGACACTTGTTTATCAAGCGCCGAGAATTTTATCGGAATCAAATCAGATCCTGTTGTGGGGCGGAGCGGGTATAATTGCGGTTACCCAGATGAGAGAGCAAGGTCCGAATAGACTGCCTCCCACTTTTCAGTTCATATCATTAAGGGGTATCAACACAGGATCATTACAAAAGAACAAGTTACCCGACTAAACCGGCCTCCCAAAAGCCCGATTCATCCGGGAGCCCAAAGAAGACTGTTCGCAAGTTACGGTTTTCATCGAACAGGTTAAGCTTTCCGGCCAGAGCAAACTATAGGTACTTCAATATCTGTGACCCTTCAAAGGTTTGTTCGAGGCAGAGAATAATTCAGCTAAATCAGATATCCGTCTAAAAGCCCATTTCCAGTAACCAATCCGATAACTCAGTTTCTCTGGATTTTACCTCAGCTGTTGATTTGTTAAGCTTTCCCAGTTTATACTCTCCTGCTATACTGCCATCTATCATATAGAGCACTCTTTCCGATTGAGAAGCGACCTTTACGTTATGCGTCACCAACATTACCGTAGTACCCTCCTCGTTAATGGCACGAAAAATATCCATAATATTACCGGCTGCGCTGGAATCAAGGGCACCGGTTGGCTCGTCTCCAAAGAGAATCTCTGGGTCATTAATAAGAGCTCTACAGATTGCCGCCCGCTGGAGTTGGCCACCCGAGGCCTGGGTGATATCGTTTTCGGCCAATTCGAAAATCCCCGTCTTTTTCATGAGACCAACTGCTTTTTTATTGATCTCCTCCCTACTTCTACTGTTGGCCATATAAGCTGACAGAATAATATTATCGATTATGCCTAAATTCTTTATTAAGTTTATTTGCTGAAAGATGAAGCCCATATTCTGAAGTCTGATTTGCGACAATTCGTCTTCGGACAGTTCACCCAAGTCAGTACCGTCAAACTTCACAACACCTGACGTCATTCTGTCCATGCCGCTTACGTTATAGAGTAGCGTGCTCTTTCCCGATCCGGAAGGTCCCATTACGGAAATAAATTCCCCTTCCGCAACATTCAGTTCTACGTTCTTAAGGACTTTATTCTCCCTTTCGTTTACCTCGTAAGCCTTACATAGATTCTGTACTTCGAGTACGTTATTCATATTTGGTCTCCTTTATTCTACGTTAATGTCGGAAATATCGTATTTTTTGATGGCTTTTATGCTAAACAGTGTCGTTATCGTCACTATTGTTATCAGTGCAACTGGAATTAGAATATACGCTAGAAATGGACTTACGATAAATTCAATATTTGCTGCCCCGACTATCGATAAGGCCGCGCTCAATAGCCAGTGACCCAACGTATTGGCCACAACTGTCCCGACCAGTATACCCATGATTAAAACCACCAGGGCTCTGGTTAAGTACTGTATTCTTATATCTTTTAAAGAAACCCCCATACTTTTCATTATGGCTATCTGGGGGGTATCTTTCGCAACTAAGGTTTTTAAGAACAGTGAGGTTATTAAGACCGTGACAAGAACAGCAATAATAATTGCCAGGATAATTAACAGCTCAAGTTGATTTATAGTGCTGCCAAAGGTCTGATCAATATAGCCCTGAACATCCGTAATTTTCGCGTCATCGAAAATTCGCTCGTACTCAGATGCTTTACTGGAAACGTCTCCATTGACATCTACATAAATGTTATACCAGGAGGCAGTTTCATGATCTGGCTCGATGTTGGCCTTGGCTGTTCTACCGCCATTGGTAATGTCCTGATATATGCCCGACAGGGTCAGTTGGCGTTTTTCACCGTCTACAATTAGTTTAACTTTGTCACCAACTCCCTTATTTAGCTGATCCGCGCTGAGATAGGAAAGAGCTATCTCATTTTCGAGCAGGGGCGCCTCTCCTTTTAGATAATCTACCGGAAAAGCCGTAAAGTCACCCGTTTCTACATAGGTGCTCTCCGGTACGCCCTCCTGGTTGATGATTTTAAATTTACAGGTTACAGAGGAGGCATATTTTTCGACTTCCCGGTCCTCTTTAATGTAGGCTTTCATTGTCTCAAACCTGCGCAGGATTTGATCCGACTGTCTTAAGTCCATGATAATATCGCTTCGCCCCATTCCCATATAGGTAACAAAATTCGGTGATTGAACTGTATTTAGGAAATTTATGGGCACGATAATAATGAAAGTACAGAGAATGAAGACGATGAACAAAATAATATATAACCTAAAACGCAAGAATACGTCGCGCAGTCCTAAAAAGACGTTATTATTGAGCCATTTATTTCTATGCAGGGCCAGCCTCCCCTTATTTGCATAGCTGCCTCCAGTATTGCCCATCCGGATGGCTTCTACGGCTGAAATATTCTTGAACCTTCTTAAGACAATCAGAGAGAAAACAACGACTATAACGGCTATGATTAACCCCCCAAGTAAGGGAAGTATGGATTCGACCAAAGATGTAGGTGCTTTTCCCGTATAAAGCGTTACGTTTTTCATGAAAATACGATTTACGGGAAAGGAAAATAGATAACCAATTACTGAGGCAGTAAAGGCAATGGTCAGATACTTTGATATGTAAATCTTTTTTACAGCAAATGTCCGGACCCCGATTGCCTTCATAACTCCAATATCCTTGTAATCTTCCTCCAGGGTTAACAGGATAATAAATCGCAAACAGAGCAGGGCAACGATATTAAGTAGCAGACTGATTAAAATAATTACGGCCGCGATCAACCCGTCAGTCATTCCGTTCATTACCTTAAGCAGGTTATAAACTATCGTAGGCCCTTTCTGAGGTAGATTTGCCCGGGTGTATTCGTTGCTGAATTTTTGAATATCTCCCCTTTCATTTAGGCGAAAGCTAATCAAATATTCTTTTTCTCCGGTAACTTGCTTAAGACTTCTAAAATCGGCTTTATTGACCACAAAGCGCTTGGAGCTGATAATGGAAGGATTCATCTGTGCATCTCGGACGAAACTCTTAATAATGAAATTGAATTCGAAACCTTCACCCTTGATCTTCAACTTATCTCCGGTCGACAGGTTTCTCCTCTTCATGTAGTAAATCGGGACGGCAATTTCGCCCTGATCCACTTTTATAACTTCATTATTCAAATTCAGGAGAAAATCAAATGACTTATTCTGTTTTACAAATCCCAGATCCATGAGCGTGTCACTTTCTGAGCCTCCACCGTTTATATAGATTTCTTCCCCGGGTATATTTATCATCTCAACGGTCTGCTGTTTCTGCACGTACCGGTTATCCGAACTCCACTCATCAATTCTTTCCTGATCTATTTTCCCGGCATGGGATTGAACGAAGTGAGGTACAGCAGCCTGCTTAAATAAATTATTCAGTGAATTATTTAAATTAATAAGCAAATTCGTGCCACTTGCCATCAACAAAGCTGAAAGCATAATAAATACGAAAACGGCTACAGTAATGATCTTTTTCCTCAATAAATCGTTTTTTAGAATCTTGTATAGCATGGTTTGGGGCTCTCCTGTAGAGCGGGAAGGAGTTCTCTTAAATAGTCAGTAACCAAATTTAATAAACCACTAACTTTACGGTATTGCCGGGAAGTATCAATCAAGTTCCTATGATAGTTAACAGGTGGGTATTCACGGTTATTCTTTACTCGAAACTCCGGTTGAGCGGGGGCCCGGGAACTGATCGTATCGAGTTTGGTCGGATTAGTAAATACTTCCGTTAACCATTGCCCTCCGGAAGCAATACAATCATATAAATACTGAAGGCCCGATAGGGCGACTAATTTGGACAGGGAAAGGACAGAAATTAATCGGGAGCCACAGAGGGGGGTTTTCCGGTTGAAACCGTTAGGGAAAATAAGCTCTCCTTCATTTCGCTGCGAAGAAATATTATCACCTTCTGCAATAACCTATTTTTGGGGTATTTCAATATCGGGGCTTTACTAAAATAATTTACTTTCACACTTCTCTTTTTAGATTAATTAGAGTATATTTATCCTGGAGGATTAGACATTGGATAAATGTTCGAGAGCAAGCAAAACAAATGTATAAAGGGCTGGCGGACGAAAAATCTCATAAAACACTTCGTCCGTTGTAGTCATAAAATGAACAATCCTAAGTTAATGACCTGCTTATTGCTGTTAATCGTCCTCGTACTCCTTGGTGTCGGAGATCTGAGCACGGGTTCAGGACGAGCGGAAGAAGAGGAATACTTCGGAAAGTCGATTCCAGATCCTTTCTATACCTATAGGGAGGAAAACGTGTATTTTGTAAACGAGGAATCCGACGTGAAACTGGCCGGGTCGTTGACCTTACCGGATGCAGAAGAACTTTATTCCGCCTCTGTACTGATTTCCGGCGGGGGAGCCCATGACAGAGATTACACGATGTTTGGACAAAAGCTCTTTATGGTCATGGCGGATTATTTGTCCCGGCGAGGAATTGCGGTACTGCGTTATGATGATAGAGGCACGGGAGAATCCACGGGCGATCGCTCGACCTCCACCACGGAAGATTACGCGGGCGATGCCCTGGCAGCTGTGAAGTTCCTCAAGTCCCGTAGCGAAATCGACCCTGATTTAATCGGTCTGATAGGCCACAGCGAGGGAGGAACAATTGGGTCTCTAGTAGCTAAAGCGTCTTCGGACGTTGGGTTCTTAGTTATGATAGCCACGCTGGGGTTGAGCGGAGTCGAGTATAACTTACAGTACGAAGAATCAGTAGGGAAAGCCATGGGGTTTACAGAAAAGGAGTTAGAAGAACGCCGAGCCTTCCAGAAGAAAGTATTCGAAGTAGTTTTGAAAGAAAAAGAGGCAGAAACCGCCGGGGCAAAGCTGGCAGCTATATACAGGGAAGAATATCCTGATTTAACGAAAGAAAAGATAGAGGCAGGGATAAATAGGCTTCTTTCGCCCTGGTTTGTGTATAGCCTGAGCTACGACCCCTCGACTACTCTAAAATCACTTCGGTGTCCGGTACTGGTTATTTTCGGAGGAAAGGACGTCCAGGTGCCTCCGGAAGGCAATGCCAAATCAATAAGTGACGCGCTTGCCGAATCCGAAAGCGAGGATTACAGAGTCGAAATAATTCCCGACCTCAACCATCTCATGCAAACTTCTGCTACCGGATCACCAGGAGAATACGGAAAAATTGAAGAAGCCATTTCTCCAATTTTACTGGAGGTAATTGGAAGCTGGGTCCGGGAACGGTTGATCGACTGACGGAGGCTTCTATGAAAAAAGGGTTATTCTGGATATTCGGACTGCTACAAACCCTGTCCCTTGGAGTGATAATCTTCCTGATATTCAGGGGGCTGAATCAGCTGGGAGAGGGGAATGTAATTGGGCTTGATGCACAGCTCGTCTTAAGCATAGTCTTCCCGATATTTCTTTTATTGGTGGAGTATCTAATATTTAACAAGGGATAGCTCTCCCTTTTCAAGCTCGAACCTATGATTCATAAGAAAAGAAAACTGTCATCCGCGCCATCTAATCAGGAGATTAATCGTAGTTCCTATAGCCCCAAAGAGGTATAAGGCAGGGAATACTATTATCCCGAGAATAAAGAAAACCGGTTCGTCTCCTCCGACGCCGCCCCAGATACCTTCGCCGAAAAAATGAACGAAAATTCCGTAGATAAAATTATGCAACAGGATACTGACAAATATCGCGGCACCTGACCCCCCTGTAACCAGTAATAAGCCCCTCAGTGCTCCGCTTATCTCAGCTCTAAAAGTAGCTACGAGAAAGAATAAGGAAAATAAGAAGAACACCCCAAATGGTACAAGAAACAGGGGAGAGCCAGTAAATAATTCTCTAAAAGGTGGTATGATCATTTCCGATATAACTACAATAGAGCTGACCACCGTTAAAACAAAGAAGGTAATTACTTTTTTCATATTCATTACCTCGTATCCACTTTTCCTGGCGCTTGTATTATACTATTTGATCATATGAAAGGAAATAAACGTGCACTCGAGATTAATAAAAAGCACCAATTATTACCTAATCCTCTCCCCAGTTTCTTTCTCTCGGGAATAACAGTTAGGGAGAGTATTAACCCCGCCGATAAGAGCTAATATACTACCTAGACCAATACTTCCTCGAGCGGCCTTCTGGGGGTGTGTTCCCTCTCTGGTTCCGCGTAGCCCAGCCGAAAGGTCTGCTGGGGATAAACGTCCGCAACGGGTATCAGCTTTGCAACTTCGGATTTGAGATCGGGTATTTCAAGGATTTGACTCATCGGGTGCAGGGATACGTTCAGGTTTGCAGCGGTTAACGCCAAACGTTCAAAGGTCCGCCCTGCCTTAATTCTGGCCTCCCTTTCGTCCGATCCGGAGCTAATCACTCCCAGTATCGGTGCGCTCATCAAGAGTTCCGAGTCCTTCTTGGCGGTACTTTTCCCCATGTTCAAGTAAGTCACTGCCAGTTGGCTCATTTTTGAGGTTAGCCAGGATGTACCAAAGACCCCTTGCCCCATCCAGTATCCTAACTCTTCGCGCCATTCGGGGTCGGAAAATTGGATTGCATCGCCCTTTACCATCAAACTATCCACCCTCCGCTTGATACCTTGGTCCTCAGTCAGGTGAAGCTGAATTCCGTTTTCTTTGCTAATAGAACGAAGTTTTTCGAGATCTTTCTCCCCGATTGATTTACCGTCATAAACGTTATGATTGGTACCTCTTTTCCGAATAGCTTCGAATAAACCTTCCGAAATGGGCGATGGTCGTAGATTAGGCCGGTTGAAGGTTACGGAAATGGCGGGATCTTTCTTCTCGGATTCGGGAAGATAAGCCACTTCGCACCTAAAACCGAAATGTTCGACGGCAATTATAAGGTTTTCCAGGGTACAGCCAATACTTATCTGAAGTTCTCGCTTGTTCCCATCCGCAACTTTAAGCCAGCGATCCCTGTCGGGAAAAATCTTCACCGTTTTGTTCTCCAGAGAAAACTTCCAGGGCTGTGTATTATGGCTGGAGGGTGCAAGTATAGCGTAGCGTAAAAGAAATTTTAGCTTCTCTTCAATATTCCCGCCAGTAGGGAAATCCTTCTCCCCAATACTCCATGGGCTGCTTTCAGATAGGTCTTCTTTTTCCATTTCTGCCTCCTTTTAAAAAGTCTTGAATTTACCCCCGGCCTCCTCGAGCGCCTTGCCGGCTCCTTCTTCCGCCAGCGCGACTTTTCTCAATGCGCCGGCAATTACCTTTCTGTAACTTGAACCGTTCTTCAGTTCCGGGTTTTCCTTAAAGTAATCCCAGGTGTCCGGGCTTCCTTCCAGTAATAACCATATTGCTCAAATCCCCTGTCAGTCTGTTAAGCCTCCACCAATAACTCCAACAATGCTACCGATAATACCTTTTTGGTTTTTCATGATACCAGCTGATAACTTTATTGAGCTCCGCATTGAATCTACGATCTGTAGAAAAGTGAGAAATCGGAAGAATGTTACGCCCAAGCCACAACAAAAGTTGCAGAATCGCTCGGAGAAAAAGAAACTTTAGGCAAGCAAAAGAACTGTAAAATCTGGGCACCCGGAAACCTGCGTCTCGAGTTAACAGTTGATTTGGATAAAATCTGGTTGGCTTAGATTTTCAAATTTTCTCGTTCTTGGTCAGCGATATTAACCGGGAAGTGATTTCGGTAAATTTTTCAGTATTCAGACCCTTCTCTGGATTGTTTACCGTCACTGAAACAACGTAATTGGGCGAAGACCGGGTCTTTTGCACAAGATGGGTGTACTGAAATACCCCAACTTCGGAACCCCCTTTGTAGCCGGCTCGGTACCAGTTATGTTTTGCTGCCAGGCCTGAGTTGATATAGATCTCCCGCGTTTCTAAGACCGTAGATAATATCGGATAGCTCCTTTGTCGAGAAGAACCATTCGATCTCCTCGATTAGAGTAGGGGTAGATTCGGTCAGTTGCCTCGCGCTCGCCTGAATCCACTTGAAGTCTTTCAGTATTTCTCTTCTAGTTTTAATATTACCTGAGATATAGTCCTTCTGAGTTTCCGTGTTGGTTGCGTGTTTTAGGTTAAAAGCATCAACCGTGCTAAGGAAGAGCCTGTTCCTGGGATCAGTATTTTTCTCCAAATAATTTTTACCTACAAGGTCAACCAAAATATCTGTCGCAGTATTGTCACCAAAACTTGCCAAGGAAGCCCCACAGCAAGCCCTGGGGTCCTCTCGGCAAGTTTTGGTAGCCTGTTAAATTCATCAACAATAATGAAAGTTCTTTTTCGTTCTTATCATTCTACCCACTTTTAAAATGGAATGCCAAATTTCGCTTTTGCAACTTTTCTTGCAGATGCCTGTTGCCCTTTTGGCGTAAGAAGTATTCGTCTGTCTCTAATCACTATAAGCCCCTCTTCCTCCAGCATATCAAGAATTGGGTCCAGCTGGTCTTCGAATTCAAATCCAGATAAGGTGCTGATACTATGTTTGTTCGAGCTAAAAACATCGCTTAAGCCCTCTTGTATTTCTTTCTTGCTCTCAACTTCTCTCAAAGCCACTAGAACCCAGCTTTTAAAAAAACTCCGTTGCTGCTTCGAAAATGCCTCTTCGTACTTCCGCCCGAAACGTCCAGCTTCAAGCTCTCCTCCCCGTGCAAGCCGGAGGACTTCGAAAAATAGCTCCAGAGCCGATTTCAGAATAAAGAATCCTACCGTTAACGCAACAATCGAATCGACGATAAATACGCCCAAAAAAGCGAAAATCAAACCAGCCAGTACTGCAGTGGCCTGAATCGTATGGTTTCTGCTATCAACGGATTGAGTCAGAAGAGAAATACTACCTGCTCTTTTTCCTACGTAATGCTGGTAAATGCTCAAGCAGTAGCAAGAAATACCTGAGATTATCGTCGCGGCGATGGCGAACGGAGAAACGGTCAGGGGTTCCGGGGTCAACAGACGGGTAACTGCCTCATAAAAAATATAACCGGCCGTTCCAAACATCATAGAGATGACGATTAAAGTCGAAGCCAGTTCCTTTTTGGACCTTATTCCAAGGAATACGGCAAGCGAAGAGAAGACGTCGATGGAGCTGTCAAAGCCGTCCGCGATAAGTGCCATACTGTTGAAGAGAAAGCCAACTGCCAATTTTATGCTGGCCAGTCCGGCATCCGCAATAACGGAAATTAGTGATGCGTTTTCAGGACTAACCAAAAATGCCCGCAGCCGTTTGTGTCCGGCATCAATTCTTTCGTGTTTTTCCTCAGCTGCTTTTTTTCCTGATTCAGTCAGCGCGTAAACACCGTTTTTGCTGACAACAAAACCAACCCGGGTTAGTTTCTCAAGATAGCTTTCCAGTTTCCTGTGAAAGGTCCAGCCCTTTTCTTCATCCGTAAAAGTCGCGGGAATTCCCATGCACTGGACCAACTGTTCGTATTCTTTGATAATAGCCTTTCTGTCGAGAGGTTTGTCCATTAAAGAGACAAGAATAAAAGATTCATGACGATTTATCCTATATTTAGAAAACTCTGTATCCATTAAAGCCCCCTATTTTCTCGTACTGATAAATTACAACCTTCCGAGTTTGGGGAAAACGGATAAATGACTATTTGAAATACGTCAAATGGGGGAGAAATATAGGTTTTTATTTTGGGATTAATAAACTAAATAAGCTGTTCCTGTACCCCTGATCCGATAGTGCGTTATCAAAGGGGTTAATTGGCTCCGTAAAGGAAAAAGATTCGCTTAGCGGTTTTTAATGAAAGTTGTACATGACGAGTTTGGAATCCTCCTGCGGAACGGTGTTTTTAGAGTTCGGCAATACCCTGGCGCACGGCATACAGGGCTGCCTGTGTCCTGTTTTGCATATTTAACTTTCCAAGTATATTGCTTACGTGGGAACGGACTGTCCGTTCACTTATGTAAAGTTCATTAGCTATATCGTCGTTAGGTAATCCTTCGGCGATTAGTTCTAGCACTTCGATCTCCCTCTCTGTCAATTCTTCCGCGGGCTGATCGTTCTCTTCCTGCATCGAGCGGAGAACAGTACCTGCTACCTTTGGGTCCAGGGTAGATTCCCCCCTGTAGGTATCTTTTATAGCACTGACCAGTTCTTTGGGAGAAGCATCCTTTATCAGGTAGCCAGAAGCTCCGGCTTTTATGGCCTGAATAATCCTCTCCTCCTCCGAAAAACTGGTAAGAATTAGGATTTCCAAGTCAACCCCTTCTTTGGTTATCCTGCGAGTTGCCTCCACTCCGTCCATTTCCGGCATTACGAGGTCCATGAGTACGAGGTCCGGCGCCATCGCTTTCGCTTTTGTAACTGCTTCCCGGCCGTCCGTGGCTTCTCCGATTACCTCCAGGTCCTCCTCGGTTTCAATTAGCGCTTTTACCCCTGACCTGACGACTCTATGATCATCAACTACCATTAACCGTATTTTGTCTTCGTCCTCGTTCATTTTATCACCGAAAATTTTGAAAAATAAATTATCATCCAGCTAGTGACCTTTTTCCACAATGACGCTGGTGCCTTTACCCGGCCCGGTTTCTATCAAAAACTCCGCGCCAAGTTTTTCGGCCCTTTTCTCCATATTGCCTATGCCCATACCACCGCTGGAATACGCCTTTTCCTCGTTGAACCCCCGGCCGTCGTCCGAAACCTTAAGCCTGAACCCATCGCTGTGTCCCCTTAGAGTTATCTCAACACGGTTAGCTCCCGCGTGTTTCTGGGCGTTGTTCAACGCTTCCTGGGCGATCAAGTACAACTCTTCTATCACGTTGCCCGGTAGGCTAATATCTTCGTCTACCATTACTGAAGACTCCACTCCTGACCTGCGTTCTACGGTTTCCAGCCTGTTCTTGATTTTTTCTTCAAAGCAGCAATTACTCTTCCCCGGGCTTCTCATCTGGTATATAAGCAAACGCATCTCTTTCAATGCCTGCTGCGACATGTTCTCTACATTTTCCAGATGAGAGCTTACCTGTTCGTACTCACCCTGTTCCGCCATTCTCTTAGCGGCTTCCGCAAATAATGTCACGCTGTAAATGGACTGGGTGACGGAGTCGTGCAGTTCTCGAGCCATCCTGTTTCTTTCCTCTGTTACAGCGGCCTCTTCCAGCTTCTTATTCAGGCGAGCATTTTCGATGGCGAGAGATGCCTGGTCTGCAAAAGAAGTTGCCAGGTTAACCTCCTCTTCCGCGAAGCTTCTCGGTTCCTCGTAGTAAAGAGTTATGACTCCGTAAAGCTCACCACCAACCACAACTGGTGTTGCAATTGACGCACCAAAATGCTTCTGGACTACTCTGCCCAGTTCCTGCATACGGGGGGAGACGTAATTACTGGAAACGTTTTTGCTGGAAATATCTTCTACCACAAGGGGTTTATGGTCCTTTATCTTTTGGTTCAGATCTTCCAGAGATAGAGGGACTTGTTCGGTTTCAAAAAATTCTTTAGGAGCGTTCTTAGCAAACATCTGGGCTGTAAGCAGGCTGTTGCCCATATCTCTTTCTCCAAGCTGGAATATGGCAGCGCTATCCGCGTTCAGCAGGCGGTAAATCTGGTTCAGAACAGTATTGAGGACTTTGTCAAGTGACTGGCTGGAATTGATCACGCCCATCGTTTCGCGCAATCCTTCGGCCACGAGCCGCCTTCTTTCGCTAAACACAAGCCTTTCCTTCTCGGTCTGGTAAAGTTGAGCGTTTTCTATTGCTACGGCTACCTGGTTGGCGAAGGCAAGGGCTACTTCCGCATCTTTAAACGTGTAATAGTTTTGCTTCCTGTGATCCAGTGTCAACATGCCGATAACTTTATCTTTTACGATAAGAGGTACACCCATCCAGCAGCGAAGATAGTTGTAGGTCGTATCAAGTTCTCGACCGGCAGTTTCTCGCATTTCGCTGGCCAGTGGTTCGTCACTCGTTACGTCCTCTATTACAATCGGTTCCTTTCTCTCGACCACTGCCCGGTTTGCCCTTGCTCCTTTCAAGGAGAAAGATATTTTCATGGCCTTTTCCTGATTAATTGGGCCTCTGTAAGCCATAATGTCGAGTATGTCGCCCTCCAGAGTCATTATTGAGGCTGCGTCATAATCCAGAACGGACTTAAGCTTATCAAGAATATTACCGAGTAATGGTTTGAGTTCGAGAGTAGAAGTTACATCCTGGGCAATATCCATTAAGGCCGTTAATTCGGACGACCTGTCGCCATAGCCGATCAACCTCCCGGTATTACTGACCCTTTCCGATACGTCCGTAATAAAACCCTCAACTAGGCCGTTACTTTCGTCGGTTTTCTGCCCTCTTTCCCAGACCCATTTTTCTTCGTTTTTAGCCAGTAATCTGTACGTAACCCCGTAGGGAGTATTCTGATTGATAGCGTCTTCGACCTCTTCTCGTACAAGAGGACGGTCGGTCGGGTGAATTAACCGGGAATACCGGATTTCCCTGTTTTTCTCTAACTCGTCGGGTGAGTACCCGGTAAGTTCTTTGCAACCAGGACTGAGATCAATCATCGTCCAGTGAGGGTCACAGCGGCACCGAAAAGTCATACCCCCGGTATTTTTTACAAGGCGAGAGATGATGCTTGCACTAATTTCATCCGGAGAATTCACTTTTTCAGTCATAAAAACCTCACTAGTATTTATACGCGACCCCAAATCAGAAAGGAAAAACAAAATTAATTTCTTATTCGTTGCAAGAAAAAAAGTTCTTTCGAAACCATTAAGTAAAAAAAGGATTTCACCAATAATCTACCACAAATTTTCATCTCATACAAATATTATAGTTTTTTATTTGATCATACCCGGAAACCACGACTCCGGGAAAAAGAATTCGGGGGCAATACAAGTTAGCGTATGGTGTTTACAGGCTTGTATTCTTTTTTAGAGGGGTAAAGCTTGCGTGTTCGGACGTTTTGAATAATCTTTTTATATCCCGCCAAGATTTAAAATTGCTTAACCCAATATAAATGACCATCCCGGCATCAAACAAATACTCTAGCGCACTAATTGTTTCTTCGTTCGAGTGATAGGGCCCCATGTATGAAAGTAGAAAAGCTCACCAGAGTTTCGTACTTCAAATAAATTCACCTCCGAATAGGTTCTACAATAAAGTACTACAAGTACTCGTTATGTGGTTTATAGTTCATGGTTCTGGAGGTCAACTCTACTACCAAAACGACGGCCTGGATACAGAGTTAACATTGGCGGGAAAAGTGCTCAATTCGGGAAGGAAAACTTAAAGTGGTCGGTTGTATCTTGTCGAGTGTCTCTGTCTGGTTTTTCTGTTTTTTTGCAGGGATAACTTCGGCATCGGTAGCAATGAAGTTTAACCCGGGAAATGACGGTGGTGACGTTGAGAGCAACAGTGGCAGAAGAAGGTGGAAGCGTAGTTCTATCAATGGACGACTTCCTGGCATTTAGCGAAGACTTTGGGTTCTACCTGGTAAATGCAAACGATGTTTAAACTATGATGAAAGTGAACGGAGAGGTAGTCATCACTGATGTTTGTATGCCGGAAGAAGTTTCTACGGGAAGAATACCTGGTGCACTTGCCATCAACATGAGGGAACTGAACAAAAACGGTCTGCTGTTACCAGCTAAACGTGATACCCCAATTTACGTTTACTGCAAAGAAAATATCAGAGGTGCTTATGCGCTAACTTCCCTCCGATTACTCGGGTATACTCACTATTACAACAATTTGGTGGAATTGACGCCTGGAAAGAGGCAAGTTACCCAATTGTAGACGTAAAGGGGAAGCCGGTCAGTTTCAAAGCTGGTTAGGTTTTATTAACCACTAATTTGCGGACCTGGGGGATAATAATAGTTAGTCGAATTGGTGAGTATTTTCCCGGACCCAACTTAGTAAGGTGGGTCCGGGTTTTCTATTTTTATAGCGGAGCGGCATTTTTTAAGTCAACCATGCTCGAGAAGCGAGTTCTTATTCTGGTGACGAAATAAAAAAGATCTAGCAATGGAATTAAAAAAGGGGATGCCGCTATGCAGGGGCAGATTTTTTTTAAGTGTACTAAAGTTGAGTACCGATAGTTTGCTCCGAAGGTTAAACAATAGAATAAATCTAGTAGCAAACTATACACCCCTTGTTAGGTAAAAAAACGAAAGCTATACTTGATTTGCTATGCAATACGAACCAGTTTATTCGGAGCGGTTTTCTGATAGCTGGATAAGGGACCTTTTCTTCAAAGCTAAGTACGATGAAAAAAAGTGTGATTTTTGTGATTCCGGTGACGTTTATTTCGTGGACGAGGAACAGAAGAGATTGAGGTGCAGGGATTGCTGGAAGCGAAGCTCCCTGACGCACGGGACGTATCTTGAAAACACTAAATTAGGGCTTCGTTTCTGGTACGAAGTTATGTGGTCCTTCGTGCTGGATCACACTACAGCAAAAACACGTAAACTGTTGCGAACAAACAACCACCAAAAAATACTCAGGATCTATAGGACAATTAGAAGTGCTTTAACGGATCACTCGAGGAATAATCTAAAAGATATTAGCGGAAACCCTTTTCACCGAAATGATTCCGGAGATAGAAAGAGTGAAGCTCTTAAAAAAGAGATCAAGGAATTTCTAAAACCAAATGGTGACCGAAACCATCCAATTTATTTTGTCTACGAAGTGAATGATTATTTATACCTAAAGTTAGTAAAAAAACCGAAAAAAGTCTTTGAAGGTGGGGGTTTCAGTTCAGAAGCAGCACCGGAGCTAGGATCGTTGGACCCTATCGGGTTTGGGTGCCTTTTTCACGGTAAAGGGGAATATCTGAAAAATCCGTCCCCGGCTCAGCTTGAAGGGTTATGGAACTTTACGAAATCACACATGGGGATATATCAGGGAATCCGCAAGGAAAACTGGCAGTACTATCTGAAGGAGATTGAATTCAAGTACAACCACAGAAAGAGGAATTTTCGGGACCAGATATCAGAACTGGTTAAAATTCTAATGGGTGCAAAACCCGGTTAAGTGCTCACTTTCAAGAAAAATATTGAATGAATCCGTTGGAGGTGAAACGGATGAACGAAAAAAAATTAATATTTTTTGCAGGATTATTACTATCAGTTTTAATCTTAGCAGGGAACTTTGGAGTCAGTGTAGAGGGTGATACCGACCAGTTGAAAGCGCTAGTTACTATACCACCTCAGTCCTTTCTGGTAGAGGAGATCGCAGGGAATCGTTTTGAAGTAAACTCTTTGGTGGCGGAGGACGGAAGCCCGCATTCTGCTTCAATGACGCCACGGAAAATGAAAACCGTTAGAGAAGCGGATATCTATTTCAGGGTTGGGACTCCGATCGGTTTCGAGGTAAACAACCTGAAAGTCTTCCGCCAGGAGAACGCGGATATGCCGATACAGAATACTTCAAGGGGAATAGTTCTTAAATCGCTGGGTGAACACTACGGAAAACCCAATTATGGTGACACCAGAGATCCTGGTGATAAGGCAATTGACAACCATGTATGGCTCTCCCCGGCTAATTTGAAGGATATGGCAAGGAACGTTTACGATGGATTAAAAGAAATCGACCCTTCAGGTAAAGATTATTATGAACAGAACCTGGAAAATTTATTAAAAAAGATATCCGGAATACAGAGTGAAGCAGAGAAACTTCTCGAAAACTTCGAGGGACGCAGTTTCCTTGCTTACCATCCCGCCTGGGGTTATTTTGGGGATGAATTTAAACTGCAACAGGTGGCAATACAGGAGGGCGGAGACAAGCCGGGACCCAAAAAGATACAGGAGATCGCGAAGTTTGCCCAGGAACACGGTATAGAGACTATAATTGCTTCCGCGCAGTTCAGCCCGTCAACTGCGAAGATGGTGGCGGGCAGTTTCGGGGGCAGGGTAGCGTCCATTAATCCAATGGAAAAAGAAATACTGGAAGAAATTGTGGAGTTAGCAAAAGAGATATCCCAGGGTTATTCTAATATTTGAGGCTCTGGTTGATTAGCTCTCAAAAAGTTAAGTAAGAATTGGGTGGTTCGATGGATGGAGAGGTAATACCGATAGAAACAGTAGATCTTGCTGCCGGATACGATGGGAATCCCGTAATAACTGACGTTAACCTAAAGGTAGAGAACGATGATTTTATGGGAATAATAGGCCCGAACGGTGGAGGAAAAACCACCCTGTTGAAGTCCATTCTGGGTCTTCTAAAACCAATTAAAGGATCGGTTGCTGTTTTCGGGAAACCACCGAAGGAAACGCGAAACAGAATTGGTTACGTACCACAGTACGCGACTTTTGACGAAGAATTCCCGATAACGGTGGAAGAAGTGGTCAGAATGGGCCGGCGACGAGAAAAGAAGTTTTACGAAATGTATTCTCCTGAAGACGGGCAGAGGACTGCCGAAGCACTGGAAGACGTAGAAATGTTAAATTATGACGACACACCAATCAGTGCACTGTCCGGCGGTCAAAAGCAGAGAGTATTTATTGCCAGAGCGCTCGTTTCCGATCCGGACATTCTGTTGCTCGACGAGCCAACCGCGAGCGTGGACAGGAAACTGGAAAAAGGAATTTATTCCCTGCTGAAGGAACTGAACGACAGGATGGCAATCGTAGTGGTAACGCACGATATAGGAGTAATGTCTTCCTACGTTACGAAAGTTGCCTGCCTGAGCGGGGAGCTATATACGAGCAACGAACCTTATATGAATCGCGAGATGCTGGAAGATGCTTACCAGTGTCCGGTGGAACTTATCACTCATGCGGGAGAAGAAATACCACATAGGGTCCTGGGAGAACACCGCGAGGGTTCCAAGGGGGAAGCTCAATGATTGAAGAAGCAATAAACCTCTTTTCGTTCCCGTTTGTGCAAAGAATGCTGGTGGCTGGTTTTCTGGCCAGTATAGTGGGGGGAGTAATTGGGACATATGTTGTCGTGAACAGGGTAGTCGTGATGAGTGGAGGAATAGCTCATATCACGTTTGGCGGGATCGGCCTGGCCTATCTCCTCCAGGACAAGCTGAACTGGGGCTGGTTGGACCCGATCATCGGAGCAGTGATTTTCGCGCTGGGAGCTGGGGCAATATTTAGTTCGAACTTCGTTCAGAAAAGAGTAAGGCAGGATTCGACCGTAGGCGTTCTCTGGGTCATGGGAATGGCTGCTGGTATCCTCTTTTTAAACCTCGTGGACAAATCGGAGGTTTCCGTCCAGGAGCCAGCAAGTATATTGTTTGGCAATATCCTGCTGATAGAGAAATTTGACCTTTATTTGTTTGCTGGGTTAACAGCTGGCATATTATTTCTCGTCTTGCTCTTCTTTCGGGATTTTAGAATACTGACCTTTGACGAGGAATTCGCGCGAATCTCCGGTTTGAACGCGGATGGGTTAAACCTGCTATTGTTTTCTCTCATTGCCCTCACCGTAGTTATTTTAATAAAAGTCGTCGGGGTAATTCTGGTGATAGCTACGCTGACTATTCCGGCCGCAATTGCTAGCTTTTTCACAAATAGGCTGCATACCACGATGGGACTTGCCGTACTGGTAGGACTCACAGGGTCCTTCCTGGGAATATTTAGCTCGTTGCTTTTTGATACACCGCCGGGCCCAATGATCGTTCTCTGGTTGGGCGGGATGTTTATTCCGGCGTTTACACTTGGTAAAAAATTTGGCTGAACACGGAACTCCTTTATAATAATATTAACTAGTGCCCCTACGGAGTCAGAACTATGATTGAAAGTTCGCTTGTCCTGCCAACGCATCTCTTTGAAAATGGACCACCGGGAAATGGTGACATCGTCTACGTTGTGGAGGCATTACGATATTTTCGTGACTTTGATTTTCACAAGAAGAAGATACTCCTTCACCGCGCCTCCCTCAAGCGTTATTCCAAAGAGCTCAAGAAACAGGGTTATAACGTTAAATATTTTTCCAGCCAGCTGGAAGACCCCCTGAAGCAATCCATGGAGAAAGTTGCTGTTTCTTCCAAATTAGTTTATTACGATACGGTCGATAAGCCACTGCGGGGGAAAATAGAAGAACTGGCCGGCGAGTTTGGGATAGAACTCGAGAGGAAGGAGAATCCTGGCTTCGTTACCGAGGTTGGCTGGTTTGGGGAGAACTTTGAAGGTAACGATTACAGGATGACGAAGTTTTACCGAAAGCAACGCCGCCGGTTAGACGTCCTAATGGACGAAAAAAAGCCGGAGGGTGGCAAGTGGAGCTTTGACCCGGAAAACCGAAAAAGCCTGCCGGAGTCGGTTGATACTCCCGAGTTACCGGACCTTAATAAGGATAGATCACTCGAAGAAGAACGACAGTATGTCCTGCAGAACTTTTCCGATAATCCCGGGTCACTCGACGGCTTCGTCTTTCCGGTCAACAGAGAGGAAGCAATAAACTGGCTGGAGGATTTTCTCGATAAGAGGTTTAAAAATTTTGGCGATTACCAGGACGCTATTTCACGAGAGGATAGCTTTCTCTTTCATTCGCTGCTTTCCCCCCTAATTAATATCGGACTACTACAGCCAATGGAGGTGGTGAATGCAGCCGTCGATGCTTACAGGGAGAATCCGGAAATCGGTTTGAATTCTGTCGAAGGATTCGTTCGCCAGGTAATTGGCTGGCGGGAGTACGTTCGCCTGATATACGAGCTGGAAAGCAAGAAGCAAAAAAATAGTAATTACTGGAAGCAACAGAAGTCAGTCCCGGTTTCCTTTTACGAGGCAAGCACCGGCATACCTCCGATTGACCGGACAATAGAAAAAATAAAAAGATACGGTTACATCAACCATATAGAACGTCTCATGGTGGTTGGTAATTTCGCGCTTCTCTGCGGGATACGGCCGAATGAGGTATATAAATGGTTTATGGAGCTATCAATTGACTCTTACGATTGGGTCATGACTCCAAACGTTTACGGCATGAGCCAGTACGCCGATGGTGGATTGATAATGACGAAACCTTACATCAGCTCCTCCAATTATATCAGAAAAATGAGCGATTATAACTCTGGAGATTGGTGTGAGATCTGGGACGGACTTTTCTGGCGATTTATCAAAAAACACAGGGAGAAGTTCGAAGATATACCCAGAATGGCTGTTATGGTGTCTAACCTGGATAGAATGGGCAAAGAGACCATCTCCGCTCACGAGAACAAAGCTGAAGAATTTCTTGCAGAAATATTTTAACTCAAGTCTTCCCCCATTAATAAAACCCCATTACGATTTTGGTGCCCGAAAACTTTAACCGGACAAGACTTCAGCGTGAAAACATGATTTACAATAGTCGATAGTCCGGAGGTTTCGAGCCCCGGTGTATACCTGGGTTTAAGTGTTTGGTGGTTCCCTTCGGTAGTTATTACGTTAAAGGTACCAAAGGACGCCTTTATACACTTCAACCACCCAAAACAACGGCTCTGGAAAGATCCGACTAGCAAAGAATTGAGTTTAGGTTACTGTATTTATTGTTTTTCGAGCCACTCTATGACGTCTCTTATGACTTCACCTCTGTTTGTCTCATTTATCAGTTCGTGCCGAGCCCCCGGATAAATTTTACTCTCAACCTTTTTTAGCCCAGATTTCTCGAATTCCTCTGCCAGTGCAACGATTTCCTTTCCTCCCACGGGATCCTCCTCTCCCGATATAAACATAATAGGTAAATCCTTTCTAACATTTGCCGGTTCATCTGCTTCCACGAGGTCCCTCATACCGGAAATAAAAGCTTCGTAAAAACCCGTGGTGCAATTAAACCCGCTTAATTCATCTTCCAAATATTTTTCGACTTCTTCCTTGTCCCTGCTCAACCAGTCAAAAGGCGTCTCTGCTGGTTCGAATTCGGAATTGTGAGAAGAAAACAATAGTTTTTCCATGAGAAAGCTGTTGGTTGTTTCACCTCTGATCCACCTCTCCAGTTTTGCCAGGGGTTGCAAGGCTCTCAATAATGCTTTGCTGGTCCTGCCGGTGCCGGAGAGTATAACGCCATCAACCTTCTCCCCGAACTCAAGGATTAAAGACCGAGTAACGAAAGAACCCATGCTGTGTCCGAATAAGTATAGGGGGACCGGCTTGCTTCTGTGCATAATATTATCAAGAAACACTTTTGCATCAGAGACCAGGCCTTCCCAGCCTGATTTTGAAGGTACGTGTCCAAGCGGTCCGTCGTTTTTCCTGGCGGTTTCACCGTGCCCGATCTGGTCGTAAGTAGAAACGGAGTACCCTTCCGCAACCAGTTCTAGAGCAAAGTCCTCATACCTTCCCCGGTGTTCGGCCATACCATGTATAACCCCCAGCATTCCGGCGGAGGAACCAGGGGAAGAGTACTTGGTTCCGTGAAGTTCCCTACCCTCAGTTCCGGTAAACGAGAACTCTTCTTTATTCATTATTCATTTCACCCTCTCTTCTTCACCCCTCGAGGAAACACTGGAATTCGAGCGTCCTGTCCTCGGGATCCCTCGCGAAAAATTGATAGATGTCGTAATCCGGTTGCCTGGAGACAGGTTTTCCTTCAGCCAGGTCCTCCAGTTCTTCGTAGATTCCCTCTACTTCGGCCTTGCTGTCAAAGACGAAAGTTAATATTCCGCAGTTTTCTGCTGGCTCTCTCTCGCAAAAACCGAAACGGAAACCGTTCTTCTCGAATATCAAACAGTCACCCTGGTCTTTCCACAATTCGGCCCCCAGTCTATCCCGGTAAAAAAGCTTCAGTTGCTCTAGTTTTTCAGTTTTAAAAAAGACTATTCCTGACATATAACCACCTATTTGGCTTTTCTATTTCAGTGTAATATTTTTTTTCGAAAATATCACCTGGGGATACGAATTGATTTTCTCTTTTCCGAGATTGGATTTAACATCGTGGAGCATTAAAACCTGGAAGAGGCAAAAGAAAACAAAATTCCTTCGGGCAAACTTCGGCCGCGATGTGGGGGAATAATTTGGATTCCTGCAAATAAATCGAGTAAAATTGGTTAGAAGTATTTTAGTAATTCCCGTGAAATTACGGGTCTTTGACTTAATGGGTCCAGCCAGCAGCACAAGCAGTAATAGGAATCAAGGAAATAGAGGGGGTAATATGAGAAACTCAAAAGGATTCAAATCTGGAAAGAGGCGTTCTTTTCGTTTCATTGGCCTTCTGGTATTAGTTTTAACTATTGCTTTCGTTTCTACGGTTTCGACGGGAGCCGCTGAACAGGTTGCTCCACTCTGGTCGGATTCAGGCAACTGGATTATGACTTCAAACGGAAGCGGGCAACCAGCTCCATTCATGATTGTTCCGCGGCCACCACAGGATAGCAACCTCAACGTAAGCATAAGGACGGATAAGAAGCAGTACTTAATTGGAGAGAACGCAAGGATATTTTTTGAGCTAAATAAGGCAGCTTACGTTTATATCCTGGATTATACGCCAAACGCGGGAGTAAAATTAATCTATCCCAACAAGTGGGAAGGCAACGAGAGAAGGAGTGCCGGCACTCACGTCTTGCCTTCCGGAAACTACAACTTTGGGGTCACGGGGCCACCGGGAAACGAGTACCTGCAGGTACTCGCAACCACCAAAAAAATAGGTATTTACGATTTCGTCCGGTATCCCAGCAATCCGTTTAGGGACAGTGGCTTTCCGGACGTACCAGACCCCCAAGCGCTGAAAGACGAAATTCAGTCGGGCCTGAAGGCCAAGTTTGGACTCCACCTCGGCGGTGAGGATTCAAAGATAAAGTTCCAGTTGACGCCGGTGGAGTGGGATACTGATTTCTACGATTTCCAGGTAGTATCATCTCAGCCTACAAATCAGCCTCCACAGGCACGATTTTCTTATTCTCCGACCAACCCCCAGACGAACGAGAGAATCAGGTTCGATGCTTCGGGTTCTTACGACCCGGATGGGAGGATAAGGAGAATGGAGTGGGACCTAGACGGGGATGGAAACATCGAGGCAACCGGCACCACTGTCTATACTCGTTATACCAGCAGCGGAAGGGCCAGGGTTACTCTTACCGTAACGGATAATGATGGGGCGAGTTCGTCCACCACTCAATACGTGCAGATAGGACCCAGCAACCAGCAACCGAGAGCCGAGTTCAGTTACTCGCCCACGAGCCCGAGTGTCGGGGAAACAGTCCGTTTCGACGGCAGCTCTTCTTACGATCCGGACGGCTCAATCGTATCCTGGAACTGGGATTTCAATGGCGACGGTAGAACTGATAGAAGCGGGCGCGTAGTATGGAATAGCTTCAACTCTTCAGGTACCAGGCAAGTTACTTTAACTGTAAGGGATAACGACGGTGCAACTGACCGGATAAGTAAGAGAATAGACGTTGGGCCGTCTCGACCACGGTTTAACCAGGTAAGTGCGGACTATTTCAACAGTAACGGAAATAGGGAAAACAACTGGTACTGGAGTAGCAGTTTCGGAGATTATGCCCGATGGACGTGGTATTCAATTCCGCATTCTCCCAACCAAGCTTACCTGAACTTCGATCTGCTCGTGGCAAATCAGGATTGGGGTAGCGGTTTTGGGGCCACGCTTGAGTTCCGGATAACCGACATGAACGGTAACTTGATCGAACGTGGCAGCGTCGACCTTTCTAATACTTTCAGGCCACAGTACTCAGGGGATACGAACGGAGTTGGCTACGAAGCTTCCGGTTCCTATCATTTGAGCAATCCAAACGAACTTCGGAATGGGTTCAGGGTCAGAATTGAGTGGCCGCCCCGAAACAACCGTTATTACTTCGGTGCACGGCAGAGCGCGGTCAAACTGGCTTACGAATATTAAAGCAAGTAATACAGGAGGAGGTTAAAATGCTTGCAGGCAAAACTAAATTTAGATTGCTGGTTCCTTTTCTGGCTCTATCAATACTTCTTTTTCCTGCGTTGGCGATAACAGCAAACGAAGTTCCGGAGGAAAACAGGACCGCGGTCATGGAGATTATCGACGAGGAATACGGAAAACTTCCGGGAGTGGAGCACGAATTTGGCGAGCCAACTGCTTCATTCGAGGACGTTATGGTCGCTACAAATACAAGTCTGGCGATATCCGAGGCCAACATGTCTGACGGATTGTTGGTTGGTCTGGCCATCTACGGAGAAAAACGTTACTTAATTCTGGCAACTGATTTACCGGAGGCGATGGACGAGACGTACGCAGCCGGTCTCATAGACCTTTCAAAAGAAAAGACGACCTACGTGGCCTATGCGGAATTGGCTAGCCGGAACGAAGATGGTGCCGAGATTAGCTTAAATTTGAATGAAGTAGAAGACAGCGATAACCTGAACCTTGAAGTAATAGGTAAGAAGTATATTTTGAGTACCACAATCCCGAAGACCCTTTAAGTACAAAAGAACAAAGACCCGTCGGATCAGTTCACCGGTTCGGCGGGTCTAATAATTATCTACCAGATTTACTTACCAACCACGTTGAAAAATCTTCTTTTTATGCTATCCATGATGGCATCCTGGGTAGATCGACTCTCCAGCGTATCCCTAACGACACCGGGCTGAAGCTGAAACCCACCCATTTCCACGTGTCCGCCACCGCTGCCGTTTCCGTCGGCAATTTTTTCGGCGATCTCCTCTGCGGTAAAACGAGAACCGGAATACCTTACGGAACCCACTATGACCTGCTCCTCTATGTCGACTCCGGCGATTACTACTCCTTCCACGCCTTCTTCGCGCAGCAGGAGGTCGGCTACCTGAGGAATGGCTGTTTTGCTTTTACTGTCCAGAGTTCCCGCATCGGCAAACTTGAACGTTCCCCGGACTTCGTAGAGGTCTTGGTCGGTTACTCTGTGAATCAGGTCGAACGTCTCAGACGTCATCACCGTCCCGATGATATTCGTTAGTGCTTCCTGGTCGACTTTTTCCACGTAATTGGTTACCTGAAGGAAGTCTGACCTGGTATAGCCCCTGAGAAAGCCGTTGGTGTCAGAATGCAGCCCGTAATAAAGAGCTGTGGCAGTATTTTCATCAAATTCCAGCTCCGCTTCTTGTATAAGTTCCCCGAGTATAGTGGCACAGGAACCAAGTTTTGGTCTAACATCGATGTATACGTCACGGGACTCGAGATCCTCCATGTCCTCATCCTCTATTCCGTGATGATCCTGAATCGAAAAAAGCTTTTGGGTCATATCCGGAACCCAGCCCTTCTCCGATTCCGGATTTAACCTGCTTGGGTTGCAATCAACCAGGGAAACGTGGTCAAAACTTTCCAAGGAGCCATGCCCCAGCTGTTTTATGCTAATTCCGAGGTAATTAACGAGTAACTGGTTCTCCGGCCTGTGAATCCCACTCTCAAAGAGGAAATCGAAATCAATACCGTAGAATTCAAGCAGTTTTCCCAGAGCAAAAGCCGAGGCAATTGCATCCGGATCAGGGTTTCCTAATGAAACCACAGCTACTTTACCTTCCAGGTCAGAGAGCCGATCCAGGAAGTTTTCGTAAACCATTTATACCACCCAATAAATATTACAAATTGGCTAAAGCTGATCAACTCATTTGGTGCACCTGCTCATAAACCAGCAATTAAGTTTATAGAAAAAAATCGCTATTTTACCTTTAGTTTTATGGTTCTGTCAATAGTACAATCGTCGGACAGTTCTTTATTTGTTTAGCTTACTGCTTTACCGCTCCTTTAGTTAGGCCAGAAATAATTTGTCTCTGGAAGACCAAAAATATGGCAAGAATCGGCAGGGCGGAAATGCTCGAGGCGGCCATCTGGTGGATAAAATCAACCCCAAACCTGTTACTGTAAAGGGCAAGCCCCAGACTTAACGTCCTCGTCCCTTCGGAAGAAGTTAGTATTAACGGTAGCAGAAAGGCATTCCAGCTAGTAAGTGCGGTGTTGATTACTAAAACGGCTATCGCGGGCTTTGCCAGTGGCATTATAATCCGCCAGAGGATCTGGAAATCGTTTGCACCATCCATTATTGCTGCTTCATCCAAAGAGCGGGGGATGCCATCGAAGTACTGTTTTAACAGGAACACTCCAAAACCCTGCACGAGGGTTGGTAGGATAAGTGCTATCAGTGTATCATAAAGGTTCAGCCAGTGCATCAGTTCGTAGAGCGGGATTATTAAAACCTGGATGGGGATCATCATCCGGGCAATTATTACGAGAAATACTCCCCGTTTGCCCATGAAATTGTGTCTGGACAAAGCGTAAGCTACCATGGAATCAAATACTATATTGCCAAGGATAACCGCAGCGGTCACTATTGCTGTATTGCGGAAGTAAATTGCAAAGGAGTCGGTGACCCAGACGTCGACAAAGTTCTGAAGCGTCGGTTGTTCCGGAATGAGTTTAGAGATCGCGGTTAAAGCGGCCCCACCCTCCTTCAACGAGGTCAGCACCATCAACGCGAAAGGAAATATCGCTAGAACTGCAACAAAACTAAGGAAAACGTAAAGCAAGCTCCTTCTAAAAGTTTGTAACAGGCTTCGTGAATCGTCAAACATCAGCGTCGATCCTCCAGAAATTTAAGTAAGTCAGTCTGAAAGCTCCGGGCGGACCCGACACTCATCGTCCGGTTGACCATTATTGAGAAAGCCAGTATCGTGTTGCTATCGGTGAGAATGTATCCGGAGAGCGTCGAGGTATCCCGCAAGGTACCAGTTTTTGCTTTTATAGCCAGGTCTCCTTCTCTCGAACTCATGGTTCCAGTTCCCCAGTCCGCGAGCGTCGCAGTGAATAAGTTCCTGCTGTTTAGATAGTCATTACTTAGCTCACCGTAACCCAGATCGTTGACCTCTTGCAGGTCAGGGTGACTGAAGGCGTGTACCAGCAATTGCACTACCTGGGCGGGCTTAATCATGTTGTATCGGGAGAGCCCTGAACCGTCGACGATTCGGAACTTGCCCTCTACTCCAGCTTTCCGGAGGTAATTACGGGTCAGCTCTGCTGAGAGTTCAAAAGATGCCCTGCCTTTTGAGGTCGACAGACTTTTGAACACTGTATCCGCGGTGAAGTTGTCGCTGAACCTGTTCATGTTCTCGAGTAGCTGAGAAAGGGGCGGGGATTCGATCGTAAGTATTTTAACCCAGTTATCGTCTACAGTTTCCCTTGCTATATTTCCTTCCAGAAATATATCGCGAGAAGAAAGGGAAGATTTGATCGATTGTCCGAACCCTCTCATAAATTCTTCTTCTTTACGGGGTGAATCCAGCACCTTGCTCAATAGAGGCAGGGAAAGAGCCTCGATATAGTTGTTTTCGTCGTCCCACATCCAGCCGGACCCAAAGTAGGTTCTATCGAACTCCGATAAATCCAGTACGAGGTCACCCGAAAAAGTAACTTTGCGGGAGCCAAGATTAGAGGATAAATTTCCGGCAAGTTGAGAAGGTCGAAAACTGGGGGAGCCGTTTCCCTTAACTAAAAGACCTGAATTTATTCTTTTCTTTTCCAGATTTACCCCTTTCTCGACGTAAACCCCCGTTTCGTACCTGAATTCGGGACCGAACTCCTTCAACCCAGCCCAGGTTGTAAGCAACTTCTGGTTAGAAGCCGGGGTAAAGTATTTTTTGCCATTGTGGCTTAGAACGCTTTCCCCTGTTTTTAAATTCTTTACGGCAACTCCGACAAAAGCTTCCTCAAGCCCTCTTTCGGAGACGAATTGACGGACGAGCTCCTCATCGGCCGAAGTGCGGATCGTTCCGGCTTTTGCAAACTCGCCCCCTGGTATAACCCCGAAGATATTTACGGCCAAAACAAGCAACAGAATAGCCGCAGGAATTGGATAGCTATTTCGTTTAACCATAGAACTGTTCCTCGTAGGAAAGAGTTTTCATCTGGATAACCGAAAACACAAGGATCAGAATGAAGAGCAGGTAAGCGATTCCCGAGGCGTATCCCATTCTGAACTTCTGGAACCCCATGTTGTATAGGTAATAGACTATTGTCCTGGTCGACCCCAGCGGACCTCCCTGCGTCATTACGAATATCTGAGAAAAAATCTGGAATGACCTAATCGTATTAATGACGAGAGCAAAAATTAACATCGGTCTAAGCAGCGGTAGCGTTACCCGGAAAAAGGTCTGAATTGAATTGGCGCCGTCGATAGCCGCGGATTCGTAAATTTCCTCAGGGATGTTTTGCAAGCCGGCCAGAAAGAGCACTGTGTAATAGCCAAAACTTGCCCAGACCATCATGGCCATGATTGCAGGCAGTGCGAACTGAGTGCTCAGTAGCCAGTTCTGACCCTGTATTCCAAACAAACCGAGCAAGCTGTTCAGTAACCCGTATGGGCTATAAATGTAGGTGAAAATCGTGGAAATCACGACTATTGAGGTCATTACGGGGACAAAATAGCTCGCTCTGAAGAAGCTTCTAAACTTAATTTTCTTGTTTAGGAACACGGCCAGAACTATGGCAATTGCGGTCGTGACCGGTATGGTCCCGACTACGAAGATGACCGTATTTTTTACCGCCTGCCAGAACTTGGGGTCGTTGATTATTTCAAAGTAATTTGAAAGTCCGATAAATTTTGGAGCCAGGCCTGCGAGCGGATCGTACTTCGTAAAGCTAAGGTAGAGTGAATACCCGACGGGATAGAGGCTAAATGCGATAAAGGTCACTATCCACGGGGACAGCAGGATAAAAGTTGACCATCTACTTCTTCCTGTCATATTTACCACCAGATATCGATTTTTACCTCAGGAATACTGAGGGAATGAAATTGTTAACCAACTTAATTATTCAAGAAGCGGGGGGAATTCCCTCCCCCCGCGTTAAGATCTCGTTAATTGGACTGGTAGTCTTCAATTAGTTCGTTAACTGTTTTCTGAGCTTCGGCCAGGTTTGATTCCGGGTTACCCCTGCCCAGTAAGGTTGCCTCGACCGCCTTGGTGATGCTTTCCTGAATTGAAACCCATTTTGGGTGTGGCGGCGGTGAAGTCGCGTTCTCCATAACTCTGGCGAAGGATTCCAGGTCCGGATGTTCCTCCAGCAGAGCGTCCAGGTCCTTCTGATAGAACGGTAGCAACGTATTGACCCGGCTGGATATGTAGTTACCCTGGGAAAGCTCGAGTGCCATTTCCGTCGCTAGCTCCGGGTGGTCAGTCTGCACCGGAACTGTGAGGAAGTCCGCACCGGAGAATCCGACCGACTCCGCACCTTCCTGATCCGGCCTGGGCAATACCGAGGTTACGTATTCCATGTCCGGGGCCTCTTTGTCTATGTTGAGACCGGGGCCGTCGTAAATCATCCCCAGGCGTCCCAGGTAGAATGCCTGTCGAGCTTCCTCCTGGGTTGCCACAAGCGAGGAAGCCTTGAGTGAATTGTAGAACTCAAGGGCCTCTACAAAGCCCTTGCTGTCAAGCATCGCGCTACCCCAGTTCTCGGAAAGAACTCTGCCGCCGTTGGACCAGGCAAAAGGTAGGAACTTCTGCCAGGTTGTAAACCTACCCCCGATTTTCAGGGAAAAACCGCTTGTACCGGGACCGAGTTCGTTTATTGCTTTGGATGCTTCCAGTAGTTCCGGCCAGGTATCTGGTGGGTTCTCGGGATCGAGACCGGCTTCTTCCATTAACTCAACGTTGTAATAAACGACGTTTGTGGAACCAAACCACGGAATTCCGTAAACTTCACCTCTGACCGTCGCACCGCGCCAACCAGTGTACTCGTCCCTAACGTCACTGATGTCGAGTTTGTTCAAAGCCTTGCTCTCCACGAACTGACCCATCCAGGTAGAACCCAGTTCGACTACGTCCGGAGCGTTCCCGGCGGAAAACGCGGCCGTTATCTTGTCCAGTCCGTTATTCCAGGTGAGCTGCTGATACGTTACCTCTGCATCGGGGTGACTCTCTTCAAAGTTTTCAATCGCGGGCTTGACCCAGCTCTTGGACCAGAAAGTCCAGACGTCCAGCTGGGTTTTTGCAGCTACCATTCCGGAAAGACCAATCACGAGCAAAGAGATTACTAAAATAGAAGCAGTGAGTTTTTTCATTTTGACCCCCTGTTTTTAAATTAAATTCAACTGTAAGATCCGCCTAAATCCACAGTCCACTTTCTCTGCCGATTTACCACCTCTTGTTTAGAGAGTTGGTCTAATCCAAGTAGTCTGACCCGTCTACGTCAAATCCGACCGGAAGTTTCCCTTCCGGCTTGATTTTTCCGGCAAGCAGTTCAGCTACCGCGGTGGTCATCAAATCGTTCCCGGTCCGGGGAGAGTTCCAGCGGTTGTAGGCATAAGTTGCAATAAACGTCGACACCCGAGGCAGTTTCCTTGCGTCGTAAGGCAAACCCTCGGCTATTACAATTATTTTTTCTTTTCTATCGTCTAGTTTTCGGGCAAGTTCGACTTGAGCCTCAGGGAGTTTTCCCGTCGAAAACGTTAGAACCACAACTATATCAGAATCAGCTGCAAGGTCTACTGCTTTCTCTATTCCAGCTGCCGATGGGGACCAGTTGTTGTAACTGCTCGCACTTGGTGTCACGTAAGTTGATGGGTTAGTACCTGGCAGTAATTCCTCAATTTTCTCCTGAAGCAAGTTGGCTGAAGATTTTACACCAACCAGTAAAAGATTTGAACTTTTCTCATTTATCGGAATGAAACCTTTTCTATCACGAACTAGCGTGACGGCCTCCCTGGCAATATTCAAAGCAGCCTTGTTGTGTTCGGTAGACCCGGCCACCCACTCCGACCTGGAGGGGTCGTTAATAACTTTACCCTTCAGCAAACCGTAGTCCTTTTTTAAATTAAGCACTCGTTTTACCGAACGATTAACGGAAGACTTTGAGATTTTGCCAGTTTTTACTGCATCCAGAAGTCCGTCCCGAATTTCAAGTGTATCCCAGTAATTGCCGGCGGACATTACCACGTCGACGCCAGCCTGAATTGCTTTCACGGCTGCATTGACCTTGCCGAGACTATCCTCGATTGCCCCCATGTTCATTGCATCAGTAACTATAACCCCTTCGAAACCCTGCTCCTGACGCAACAGCCCGCTTATCACCTTTTTCGATGTCGTGGCCGGGTAACTGGAGTCAACTGCGTCAACAAGAATGTGACCGGTCATCACTGCATCCGCCCCCGCGGCGATACCGGCCTGAAAAGGCTCGAGGTGTTTATTTAATTCTTCCCTTCCATAGTTTACCTCGGGCAGCCCGTAATGAGAGTCAGTAGACGTGTTGCCGTGACCCGGATAGTGTTTTAGTGTGGCAATCATACCATTTTTTTGGTATCCACGAACTGCAGCCTTCACGAATTCATCTACTTCCTCCGGGGAGGAACCAAAAGAGCGAACTCCAATCACCGGGTTTTCCGGATTCGTATTGAGGTCGGCCGAGGGAGCGAAGTTCCAGTGAATACCCATGGCTCTACCCTCCTCGGCAGTAATTTCGGCGGCAATTCGGGCATACTTCGGGTTATCCGTAGCCGCTATACCCATTTGGTGCGGAAGTAAAGTAGCGTAACCGCCGACGTTTGCTTTCGGACCGTACTCGAGGTCGGAGCCAACCAGAACCGGTATTCCGGTGGAGCTTTCCTTTGCCCACCTTTGTAGTTCGTTTGTATAAATAGTTGTCTTCTCGGGATTGGGGAAGCTATAGAATATGAGAGACCCAACTTTTAAATTTTGAATCAGCTGTTTGGTCCTATCCGCAGGTGTGCCAGAGGGGCTTTCCAGCACTTTTGCCATGATTAGCTGTCCAATCTTTTCCTTTAAGGTCATGCTTGTGACAAGCTCCTCGACATCCCCCTTTTCGTTAGCTGCTCTGGTGGGATTCAAAGCTAAAAAAACCAGTAACAGGACCACGACAGCAGTAAGGACCAATTTACTCGAGTCGTTGGTCATCAATTTTACACCTCTTTAATTGGTATATATGATATAATAAGAAAATTTACCAATCAAGTTACCAGCTACCGATGAAGCCAGGTTCGTTCTAGCATGACTATGCTTAAAGCGGAACCGGTGATTCACCTTTTGGTTTAACTTTACCGCTCAAGACCCTTCCCAGTGCCTTCAGGGAAGCGGGCCTGTAACCGTAGGTCAAAATAAGCCCTTCAGCAGGCAGGCTTTTAAAACCCCATGGTTTGTCGACTGCGGCAAGCACTACTTTAGTTTCGCTTCGTGATAGCCGGCTGATAAAGCTATTTACGAAATCACCGGGCTCGAGAGCCAAAATAACTACTTTATCCATCTTTGAAGCATCGTAGACGAGATCTCCGACTTTCGAGTCCAGATCGTAAGTTCTTTCTACAGTCGTAATACCCTGATCTTTCAGTATTTTTCTTAGCGAGAGCGTCTCGTACTCCTCGTCCTGTACGCGTGAAAGAGAGCGGCCGGCGAGCTTTGGCGATAATAGCATGGTTTCCTCTTCTTCTAGAAGCGGAAAACCCCGCTGCCTCACTGCCGTAATTGATTTTTCCGCGATTGTCGTCATTCTTTTCATGTCTTTTCCGTAATCGTAATCGGTTTCTTTGTTTCTCCCCAGTTTCCTGGACAGATTTTCAATGGCTTGAATACTTTCGCTCACCCTGGCTGCAGGTACCTTCTTGGATTCTATCCCCTCTTTCAGGGAATTAATTGCATCAACCTGTTCTTTTTCGTGGTGGGATACTATCAACATGTCTGCACCGGCGGAAATCGACCTGACGGAGGCATCTTTCGTGCCAAATTGATCCTGGATAGCACCCATCTCCAGACAATCCGTGATCACCGGTCCGGAAAAACCGATATCTTCTCGCAGTATTCCTGTGAGGACTTTCCTCGATAACGTGGCGGGGTAAGAGTCGATCTCTTCGAGAACGATGTGAGCACTCATTACTGCCCCCAGCGAGTCCCGGGCGATTTTGAACGGTTCCATTGCCGGGACTAGTTCCGTACGCGTCAGGGGGTTCAGAGGTAGTTTTTCATGGGGATCGGTAACGGAACCGCCGTAGCCAAGGAAATGTTTGCCTACAGGCGCTACTCCGCTCTCGGCCAGACCACGAGAGTATTCCCTGCCCATCTTGCCGACCAGTTCGGGGTCCTCGCCAAAACAGCGCGTCCCGAGGTGGTTTGCCGAGTTCCTGACGATATCCAGCACGGGCGCCAGGTTCATGTTGATTCCAAGGCTTTTCAGCTCGCTGCCGACGATATTACCCGCTTCGTGCGCCTGTGTTTCGTCTCCGGTGGCACCAAGGGCCATGTTTCCGGGAGATAGAACCACCCCGTCAGTTATTCTGTTAACCATACCGCCTTCCTGGTCCAAAGTTATTAGCGGTGGGTACGCGTAACCTGACTCTTCCGCGATTCTCCGTATAGCCATCGTCAACTCTTTAACCTGTTCGGCACCGGCAACGTTTCTCCGAAAAAGTATTACCCCTCCCACGCGGTAATCCTTCATCATCCTTTTGAGGTGGTCACCGGGTTGAAGACCATCAAACCCGACCATCAAAAGCTTTCCGACCTTGCTTTTCAGTACTTCCTTGCTCTCCCTTGTTCCATTCATAAAACTAAACCACTTCCCTTACCGGAAAACCGGTTAAACGACGAGCTCCGAGATATATATCCTGTAACCTATCCTGATATTGTCCATTACCGGTCAAATCCGTTACTGCGACCCCGTTTTCGGTTCGAGAAGAATGGATCATTCTTCCGGCACCCTCGTAAATTCCGACGTGTCCTTCAAAAAATATCAGATCACCGGGAGAAAGTTTTTCTTTAGATAGTTCCAGTTTCTTCAATTGCACTTTTTTACCTTTCTCGAATTGCTGGTCGGCATCTCTGGGCAACCCCAGCTCGTAATAGCCAAAAACCCTCTGGACGAATCCGGAACAGTCGAAACCAAAGCTCGTCGTGCCGCCCCAGAGATAGGGAATGCCGATAAATCGGTGGAGGTTGTCCACGAATCCTTCCTCAAACCCCTCCGAACCACCGGAGTATTTAAGGTGGTCTAGATCCATCCTAACCTCTTTACCACCCGGAAGCCGGAAGGCAAGCTTGTTGTTGCTAGCGGTCCCGCGTACCGTCGTCCCAAAAGTGAACCTGGTAATTAACCGGCTTTCATCGTCCCTGACTGGGGCGTATAAAGAACTTACCGTGAACTTATTCCCGGAAAGGTGAAATTGCCCTAGATATATTTTTCGGACCCAACCGCGGTAATTATCCGGACCACTCGCCAGAACCCAGTTTTGCTTCTCCTCGATTACGTCAACTGTATCGTTAAAGACGAGCTGGCTGCTCCTTCTGCCTTCAGACCGTGGTTCCTCTCTCAGGTTTGCGATGTTCGTGTTAACTTTCATTGGATTCATATATTCATATAAAGGACGGGCTCCGTTCCCGGGAAATCAGGTCGTCAAAAGTTTCTCTTTCTTTTATCACTTCGAAGTCATTTCCCTTTACCAGAACTTCCGGCGGACGGGTTCTAGAGTTGTAATTGGAGGCCATGCTGGACCCGTAAGCACCTGCGTTCAACACCGCGAGCCCCTCTCCCGCTTCCGTTACAGGGATTTCTACCCCTCGGGCCAGAAAATCTCCCGATTCGCATATTGGTCCGACCACATCGACGACTTCCGTCTTTTTTTGATCCTCTTTGTCGGTTATCAATGCGAGCTCGTGCTCGCTCCCGTAAAGAGCCGGACGAATAAAGTCGTTCATGCCAATGTCGGTCACCAGAAAAGTTTTATCCGTGTCGGACTTTTTTCTTATAATATCTCCGACAAGCATTCCGGCCGGCCCAACAATCGATCTACCCGGTTCAACCAGGAGTTTGTACTGCTCGAGCTTTCCGACAAAATTTTCCAGGATAGCCGAAATAAAATCACTTATGTTTGGATGATCGGGATCTCCTCCCAGACCACCAGAAATACCGTAACCGCCGCCAAAATCGACGTAATCCAGGTTAATTCCTTTTTCCGATAGAATTTCTACGAACTCGCCAAGAAACTCGGCTAGTTCGCCAAATGGTTCGAGGTCTCCGATACCGGAACCGATATGGGCGTGAACCCCAACCGGATCCAGGTATTCGGAATTCACAATCCTTTCGTAAGCCTCCAGGGCAGAGGAAGGTTCTACCCCGAACTTGCTTGAGCTGTCACCGGTCGCAAGGTACGGGTGATTCTCCGCACTGATTTCTGGTTTGACTCTCATCGCGACGCTGGCAGTTTTACCTTCCTCCCGCGCGATCTCTTCCACAGTATTTAATTCTAGTACCGATTCGACGTTGAGACCAAGTATCTCCTGCTCCAGGGCGTACTTTATTTCTTCCTTTTTCTTTCCAACACCGGCAAAAACTATTTTGTCCGGAGGAATTCCGGCTTCCAGGGCCCGGTATAGTTCACCGGCAGAGACTACGTCGGCCCCGGCCCCTTCATTTGCCAGTGATTCAACCAGCCCTCTGATACTGTTCGCCTTGAGAGCGTAAGAAACGACTCCCTGGTAACCAGAAAAGCTTTCCTGGAAACGGTTTAGCCTATCCATAAGTTCCCCATGACTGTACAGGTAAAAGGGCGTTGAAATATTGTTCTTAATTTCGCTTACCTGAACTTCTTCACAGTACAAATCGCCTTGGGCAAGATAAAATCCCTCTTTTTCCGAACTGCTAGAGTTCATAAGTTTTTACGGGAGTCCCTAATATCTCCTCGTTCATCTCCTTGATTCCGAGACCGTTACCCCCACTGATGACGCGGTGGTTCCCGTCGAGATGACTTCCGCCTGCCTCAATTACGTTTTCGGTGATGGATGTGCCCATATCGAGATCCCTAAAACGAACGTTCTTTACCCCGGCAGCAAAGTGCGCAGCAGCAGTGGCCAATACGCCAGTGGAACTCATTCCCCCGATCATACAGGAAACGTGGTTTGCCTCGGCGAGAGCTGCTAGCTTACTGGCGGGGAAGAAACCCCCGGTCTTCGAGAGCTTGATATTTATGTAGTCCGCTGCCCCGCGGCGAATAACTTCCAGCGCATCCTTTAAACCGTTCACGCTTTCGTCGGCCATGATGGGATAGGGTGAAGCTTCCCTTAACCGCTCCATTCCTTCAATGTCTTTCCCGTCCAGAGGCTGTTCCAGGAACTGAATACTTGAGTTCTCCGTGGCTTTGACGAAACGTGAGGCCTCCGTTCTCGTCCAGCCCTGGTTGGCGTCAATCCTGAAGTCGGTCTCAGTTGCCGTGGCCTTTTCTATATTTTCAAATCGCTGGATATCACGGTCCAGTTTACCACCAAGTTTAACTTTAAGTTCGGCAAAACCTTCGGCCACGAGTTCGGCGGCTCTCTTCCCCATAGGCTCTGGCTCGTCCAAACTTACCGTAAAATCGGTAGTAATCCTTGAGGAACGAAAACCACCAAATAGCTTCCACAGAGGAACGCTCCAGACTTTTCCCAGTATGTCGTGTACAGCTATATCGATACCTGCTTTCGAGGCGCTGTTACCTTTGATGAACTCCTCCATCCCCGCATGAATTTTCTCCCTGTCTCGCGGATCTCGACCGAGCAGGTTCGGTATTAACTGACTTAAAACTGACAGAGAACTATCTGGAGTTTCTCCGGTAACCTGAGGGCTAACGGGTGCTTCACCCCATCCAGTTTTGCCCTTATCCGTTTCGGCTTTAATCAGTACCGGGGTAAGTTCATCTACCCTCCTCAGGGAAGTGACGAAAGGCGATTCCATCGAAAGAGCTGGCTTATATAGTTCGAACTTAGATAATTTCAACTTTCCTCGCCCCACTATTGTTCAGGTCGAGTTTACCCGCTGCCTTCCGGTCCAGTACAAAACTAACTTCAGGATGCAATTGCAGCACGGAAGCTGGATAATCGTCCCTTACTTCACCGCGGATTGAATGCTTGACCGCCTCCGCCTTTTCTTCTCCGGAGGCAATCAATAGAATCCTGCTGGAGTTCATAATCGTTTTGATTCCCATGGTAAGTGCGGTATCCGGAGCTTTGGCTGGCTCGTCGAAGTTACGGTTCCGAGTGCTTTCCTTGAGCTGGACCAGCCTGGAAGTCGACCCAAATCCGACCCCCGGCTCGTTGAATCCGATATGACCGTTTTTCCCGATACCGAGTACCATCAGGTCTATCCCTCCGGCATCCCGTATCAGTTCTTCGTAGTTATTGCAGTGCTCATCGAGTTCGTCTCGAGGAGTTTCGCCATCAAAGATATGGACGTTTTGCTCCCGGATGTTGACCTGACTGAATAATCGCTTGTCCATATAATGGCGAAAACTTCTCGGGTCGTCTCCTGATATCGGATAGTACTCGTCCAGGTTGAAGGTCTCGACTTCCGAAAAGCTTATCAGACCTTCTTCGTGGTATTTTACGAGTAGCTCGTACAGCTGTTTTGGCGTGTTTCCGGTCGGTAACCCCAGAACCGGGTGGGGGTTCGAGACGATCTCCCGGGCAACAAACCTGCTTGCCCTCCGTGAAACCTCTTCGTAGCTGGAACGGACTTCGATTTTCAACTTAGAATAGAACCTCCCCTTCGACGAGAGTATATTTTACTTCGTAATTTTCGTCGAAAACCACTAAATCTGCCCTACTACCTTCTTTCATGGTTCCAATCTGATCAGTCTTTTCCAGCAGTCTGGCCGGGTTGATAGTTACTGCTCGGATGGCGTCCAGCAGCGTAGCCTCCGTAAAATTAACGTAGTTCTCCACTGCCCGATCAAGTGTAAGTGTGCTGCCGGCAATCGTACCATCGTCCAATTTTGCCAGGCCGTCTTCGACGGTTATTTCCTGGTCCCCCAGAACGTACTGGCCGTCCTCCATCCCGGCAGCGGCAATTGCATCGGAGACGAGATAGATCCGTTTTTCGCTCTTTATCTTCTCTATGAGTTTTATAGCACCCGGGTGGAGGTGTAACCCATCGGCTATTACCCCCGTGAAAGCACTGGAGTTAAGGGCCGCCCCAGCGGTTCCAGGTTGTCGGTGGTGTATTCCTTTCATTCCGTTAAACAGGTGAGTGAAGGAATATACCCCTTTATCGACGAAATCGAGTGCGGTCTCGTAGCTTGCAGTCGAATGACCGATCGAAGGGACAAAACCTTCCGCTTTAATCCAGTTCAAAAGTTGCTCTCCCCCGTCAACCTCCGGTGCAAAAGTAAACAGTTCGATTTCTTCCTCGCAGTTCTTGATGATTCTATCAAAGCTGGACCTATCCGGTTCTCTGACGTGCGCCGGATTATGAGTGCCGCGCTTCTCTTTCGATAAGAAGGGGCCTTCTACATGTATCCCGAGCAGGTTTGGCGTTCCGGAACGCGATAACCTTTTTATTCCCGCGTGCATCTCGTCCAGCCCCTGGGTAATTATCGTTCCAAGAAAGGAGGTAACTCCGTGTTCAAGCCATATTTTAGCGGCTTTTTTCACTTCAGCGGGCTGGCAGGTCAAAAAATCGACCCCGGCCGCGCCATTTACCTGAAGGTCGATAAAACCCGGAGATAGGTACTTGCCCCCCAGGTCGATTACATCAGCGCTTTCCGGAACCTTAAGGTTATTCCCTACTTCCTGGATTTTCGCTTCCTCAATGGTTACGTCAGCACTGATAATTTTATCTTTCCCCGGTAAAACTACTCTGGCGTTTTTCAGGAGCTTGTGCTTCACGTCAATTCACCCAGTATTACGTTGTTTACCCTGGCTCTAAAATCATTGATTCTATCCTGCCCTCGGCTTCTCTCTGGATGTACCCGGTTTGTCAGAATAATTATTCCCAGACTTTCTAGTGGATCCACCCAGATAGACCCGCCGGTGAACCCGGTATGGCCAAAGGATGTTTTGGAAAGCAAATCCCCGGCCGATTCTGTTTCTTCTCCTTGAAGCTTCCAGCCCAGCCCCCTGTTCTCGTTCAGTTTGGAGGTAAAGTTCCGGTTGAATAACCTAACTGACCCGGCACTTATAAACCTTTTCCCGTTAAATTCGCCACCGTTGAGAAGTACCGATAAGAAGTTAGCCAGGTCTCCGGCGGTTGAAAAGAGGCCGGCGTGACCGCTGACCCCGCCGAGCGCATAACAGTTTTCGTCGTGGACTTCGCCCCGGAGGATGGTGTTACGGCGAGAAGATTTTTCCGTGGGTGCTATTCGCTCATTTAAACGGTCTGGTGGATTAAAAGAGGAATTATCCATGTTAAGTGGTTCGAATATTTCATTTCGGGCTAGATCATCCAGGTCGGTACCGGTAATTCTTTTGAGGGCAATTCCCAGGAGTATAAAGTTAAGGTCGCTATATATCACCCTTTCACCCGGTGGAACTACAGGATTTAAAACAGGCCATTTATCCGTAAATAACTTCTTCAGGGAATCCTCTCTACCTCTTTTTCCGCTAAATAAGTCAACCCAGGGTACGAGCCCCGAGGTATGTGTTAGCAAATTGAACAGGGTTACCTCCGACCGATCGAATTCAGCAACGTAACTGCTTAAGGGGTCATGTAATTTCCAGATACCATCTTCAACCAGCTTGATCGCCAGAGTGGTAGTGACAACCACCTTAGTCAGGGAGGCCAGGTCGAAAATTGTATCTGCCTCCATGGTCTTTTCTTCCGGAACTTCCGCCCTGGAACCGTAGGCTCGATGGAAAAGTACTTCATTTTGGTCCCGCAGGAGAACGACTGCACCCGGAAAAGTTCCCTGGTTCAGTTCTTCTTTGACTATCTCGTCGACCTTTTCTTCTCTTATCTTACCCATATCAATCTCCGGTTTCGGTAACCTGCGAAACCTTTCCGAGTATTACTGGCCGGCTGGCTCCGGTTGCTCCGGGTACGTTTGACGGCCTCCCGAGACTCGTTTCGTACGCCAGGATCGCAAATCCTGCAGCCTCCTTTGCTTCCGGCGGGAGACCATATTCTTTAGTAGTTGTCACGCGAGCATCCAATCGCCGAGATAGTTCGGCCATCATAGTTCCGTTCCTGGTTCCACCACCGGAAGCTATAACTGTATCGATTCCCTCAAGATAGGTTTTGCAGTTATAACTTACGGATTCGGCCGTAAATGAGGTAACCGTTGCCAGTAAATCCGATTTGCTTAAATTCAGGCTTCTCCCTTTCTGCTCCACACGCTCGGCAAAATCTTTCCCAAAATCCTTCCTGCCGGTACTTTTCGGCGGCTCCTTTTTGATGAACTCTCGGTCCATCAACCAGCTAAGAAGTTTTTCGTCGGTGGAACCTTGAGCTGCCCATTGCCCGTCACGATCGAATTCCTCCTCGCCGTTCGAAAAACTTCTTACCAGGTTGTCGAGAACCATGTTTGCGGGTCCTGTATCAAAAGCGGTGATTGCTTCCAGCGTGGCGTTTGCAGGAAGGTAAGTTACGTTTGCTATCCCACCCAGGTTCAGGGCAATCCGGTCCTCCGTCTCGGACCGTAAGAGCTTGTAGTCCACATAAGGTATCAGAGGTGCCCCTTCCCCACCGGCTGCTACGTCTCTGGAACGGAAGTCGGATACCGTAGTAACTCCGGTTTCTTCTGCTATAACAGCGGCCTCGCCGATCTGAAGCGTATAAGTGTTTTCGAGATCGTTTTTTCGTGGGAGATGGCAGACTGTTTGGCCGTGTGTTCCAATCAGATCGACCGAAGCTTTCGATCTCCGCCTCAGTTCATTAGCCGCGCTTGCGAATTCTTGACCGAGTTCGTAGTTCAACCGCGTCAGTTCTTCGACACTTCCCCCGTCAACCAGGTCAAGCAGTCTCCGTTTGAGTTTATTCGGATAACTAAAAGTTTCGTAATCCAGCATCTCGAAACCAAAGGACTCATTCTCTCCGACTAGTTCGACGAGAGCTGCCGTGATTCCGTCCATTGACGTTCCGGACATCAAACCGATTACATTCACTGCCTATCACCCGGTCCTTCGCCAAGAGCCCGGCCGAGATAACCATCGCAGGCTGTCAGCTTCTCTCTCGCTTCGGCCACAGTTAGTTCTTTTTTTATCGCCAGAACCGCGGGCTTGACTGCGTAATCGCTCTCTTTGAGAACGGCTTTGATCCTCTCCTCGTCCGCACCAGTAAGTGATTTTATTATTCTTTTTGCTCTATCCTTTAACTTTTCGTTTGAAGCGATTAGGTCAACCATAAAGTTGTCGTAAACCTTGCCGAGCTTAACCATGGCAGCGGTTGAGACCATGTTTAGTATCATCTTCTGAGCGGTGCCGGCTTTCATTCTGGTCGAACCAGCAATTATCTCCGGACCC
>Ga0207414_1000117_pt1 | contig 39341 bp, 33 predicted proteins | sample PonA231FremontCA_2_FD_187269 | JGI IMG/M metagenome (GOLD analysis project Ga0207414, IMG submission 187269) | Marine sediment microbial community from Fremont, CA, USA - Pond A23 Sediment 1 (SPAdes) | ecosystem: Environmental > Aquatic > Marine > Unclassified | place: USA: Fremont, California...
ATGAGCTACACCGCCGTGAGCCTGCAGGGCTCGCTGCAGTCGTTTCGGTACTGGCAGGAGGTGACCCACTTCACGCACTACACCATTGCGCACTCGCACCTGGGGGTCTATGCCTTCGCGACGATGATTGCCTTTGGGGCCATCTACTACATCATGCCGCGGGTGACGGAGTGGGAGTGGGGCAGCAAGCGCCTCGTGAGCCTCCACTTCTGGACGACGGGGCTGGGCATCGGGGCCTACTTCACCGCCCTCACCATCGGCGGCGTCATCCAGGGCTTCCAGATGCTGAATCCCGACGTGGCGTTTCTCGACATCGTGGACGACACGAAGCCCTGGCTCATCGTGCGGTCGGTGTCGGGCACGCTGATGACGATTGGGCACCTCGTCTTTGCGTACCTGCTTGCCCAGATCGTCCTGAAGAGGGGAGAGCGTCCGGAAGGGCCTACCTACTTCCATCCTGTGCCGGAGGGCACCTTCGCACACGTGGGGGGCGATGGAAGCCGGTCCGTTCGCACGCCGTCGGCGGACCAAGACGGCTAGTAACGCCCGTTCTGCCTCGCTTTTCTCCCACGATTTCCTTCCACAATGACTCGGATCGCGCTCATTTTTCTGGGGGCCTTCGCGGCCATCGCGATGAGCTTCACGGCGCTGGCCTTGTTGCCCCGCATGCAGCTGTCCACGATTGAGCCCACCCCTGGAACCACCGATTACACCTACGACGAGCAGTTGGGGCGGGAGGTGTATCTGCGAGAGGGGTGCATCTACTGTCACAGCCAACAGGTGCGGCCCGAGGGCTTCGGGGCCGATATCCGGCGTGGCTGGGGCGGAAGAGGTTCCCGGCCCGGCGACTACGTGTTCGACGAGACGCACCAGCTGGGGACCATGCGCACGGGCCCCGACCTCCATGACATTGCGAGCCGACAGCCCAGCCGCGACTGGCACCTGGCTCACCTCTACCAGCCTCGTTCGGTGAGTCCGGGTTCGGTAATGCCGGCCTATCCTTATCTCTTCGAGGTCAAAAAGAAATCGAACGTGATGGCCTCCGAAGTGACGGTGCCGCTGAGTCCTGAGTACGCGCCGCCCGGCGACAGCGTGGTGGTGGCCACGGAGGAAGCCCTTGCCCTCTACGACTACCTCATGACCCTGGAGCTTGAACCGCTCAACGACGGAGGGGCGCAGGACGCCGCCAACTGACGGCCCCATGCGATGCCCTGCCGAGCGATCCGCTTCGTTCAGTCCCCCGATGCCCCATGGCCGACGACACAACCTCCCCTTCCGATGCCGGCGCCGAGCCGCCCGCCGACCGTGACCGTTCGCCCGAGCCGGTCGACATGCTACGGCCCCTGTTCCGCGAAGAGCCCCTGCCCCCCGAGGGGGGCGAGCCACCGCAGATGTGGCTATGGATCCTCATCTTCGGCGTTTTGCTCTTCAGCACGTTTTACCTCGGGGTATTTGTTGGGGACTTCAGTCCCGATCCGTGGCTGCAATCGCCGGAACCGGTGGCTCAGCGCGCCGGTCCCCCAGAGCCGGAGCCGGTGAGTGGGTCGCAGGTGTACAGTGCCCGCTGCGCGAGCTGTCACCAGTCCAACGGGCAGGGTGTCTCCGGGGCGTTCCCTCCGCTCATTGGCACGAGTTGGGTCGAAAACAAGGGCCAGATCATCCGCATCCTGCTCCATGGAATGCAGGGGGAGGTAGAAGTAAAGGGCGAAACCTATAACGGCAACATGCCTGCCTGGGGCTCCATCCTGAGCGATCGCGAGATTGCGGAGGTGATCACGCACGTGCGCCAGTCCTGGGAGAACGACTACGGCGAGGTGACAGCCGAGGAGGTGGCGGCCGTACGGTCGTCTACGGAGGGGCGCACGGATCCGTGGTCGGCCGACGAACTTCAGCGGTCCGAGAACCAGACCGTATCTGGCGGTGACGAGACGACCGCGGCGATGCGGTCGCAGACAATGGGGCAGGTGCTGTACGAGCAGATCGTCGCGAGCGCGTCGCCGCATCGGTTGTCCCGCGATACGCAATAGATATCGAGGTGCGCCTCAGGCTGAGCGAAATGAGATCATGCCTGTAGGGGCACACGGCCCGAGAGATGTCCCTACACCTTCTTCCCCCACTCCATGCAGCGCTGCGATCACTGCGACATGCCCATTTCCGGATCGGGCGTTTCGGCGCCCGGCGTGGCGGACAGTGCCCACTATTGCTGCTACGGGTGCCGCATGCGGGCCGAGACGCTGGAGGAAGGGGACACTGAGCGCTCCGACGAGCAGCAGGCGCTCCTCGTTCGCCTCTTTGCCGGCGTGCTCATGGCCGGGTTCGTCATGGTCTTTAGTCTGGCCATCAGTTCGGGGTACGGGTTTGGGGCCCTGCAGCGGCTAGAGCACGACGTGGGGACGGCGCACTGGGTGCTCCTGCTGGCCGCCGTGCCCGCCCTCTTGCTGCTGGGGCCGCCCCTCCTGCACTCGGCGTGGCGCGACCTGCGGGGCGGCGGGCTTACGCTCAACGTATTGTTTACGCTCGGCACCACGAGTGCCGTCGTCGTAAGCGTCATTAGCTACGTCCGCGGCACCGGCCCCATCTACCTCGAAACGGCGGTCATGCTGCTGGCGCTCTACACGCTGGGTCGCTACCTCACGGCGCGTGCCAAGGACACGACCACGCGCGTGCTGCGGCGCCTCCTGCAGGTGCCGGACACCACGTACGCCCGCCTCGAACCCGACCCCGGCGAGGTGGCCCCCGACGATCTCCGGGTCGACGACCGGATTCGGGTGCCGGCGGGGGACGTAATTCCAGTCGACGGAGAGATTGTGGCAGGGCAGAGCTACGTAGACGAGAGCAGCCTCACGGGGGAGGCCCAGCCGGTGGTAAAGGCGCCGGGCGACACGGTGTACGCCGGCACCACGGCTCAAGACGGTGCCCTCACGATTGAGGCGACGGCCGTGGCCGAGGATCGCCGTCTCTCCCGTGTGGCCCAGATGATGCGCCGCGCCCTGGAGCAGCCGCCCCGGATTGCCCGCATCACCGACCGCATCTTGAAGTGGCTGATCCCTGGCGTGGTGGGGCTGGCGTTCGTGGCTTTTGCTGGCTGGTGGTGGGCCGTGGGGTTCTCGAAGGCGCTCTACGTCGCGCTCAGCGTCGTCCTCATCACCTGTCCCTGCGCGTTGGGCATCGCCATTCCGCTCTCCCTCACTGTGGCATTGGAGCAGGCGGGACGGAAGGGCGTGCTGGTGCGCTCCGGCGAGACGCTGCTGGACCTGGCCCGCGCCCCCGCCGTCGCGTTCGACAAGACGGGCACCCTGAGCACGCTTGCCGCGCCGTCGGTTCGGGTGCTCCAGCCGGAGACGGTCCCGGCGGGGCGCCCGTCGGCCCTCTCGGAAAAGTCGGTGCTGCGGCGCGCCGCGGCGGTAGAGCAGGGGACCACCCACGCCCTCGCCACCGCCATCGTGGACGCGGCGGAGGCACGGGACCTGTCGCTTCCCCCGGTGACCAACGCGACGACGTACGCCGGGGCGGGCGTGATGGGACAGGTGCAGGTCGATGGGCAAACCCGTCGCGTGGGGGTGGGCAATGAGCGGTTGCTCGACACGCTGGGCGTGGCGGTGCCGGTGCGTCTGACGGAGCAGTTTGAGGCAGAGGCCGAGGCGGGCCGCACGCCGCTGTACGTCGTGGACGATACCGTGGTGGTGGGTCTTCTCAGCGTCGAAGAACGGTTGGCGCCGCACGCCGAAGCGGCGGTGTCGGCGGTGCGGGAGGCGGCGGATTCTGTGTCGGTCCTCACGGGCGATCGCCCCGCCGCGGCCCGTCGCCTCGAAGCACAGCTTGGGGTGCCCGCGGAGTCGGGACTCGCGCCGGACGAAAAGGTGGACCGTCTCAATGCCTTGCGCGAGGAGCGCGGGCCGATTGTGATGGTGGGCGACGGCATCAACGACGCGGCGGCGCTGGCGGTGGCGGACGTGGGGATCGCGCTCTCGTCGGGGGCCTCGGTGTCGATGGAGGCGGCGGACGTGACGCTTTACAACCCTGACCTCCGCCTCGTGCCCTGGCTCCGCCGCCTCGCCCACCGCACCCACCGCGTGATTCGACAGAATCTTTGGTGGACCTTTGGCTACAACGCGATCGGACTGGGGCTGGCCGTGGCGGGGCTGCTGCACCCCATCGCCGCCGTCGTGATTATGACGGGAAGCAGCCTCCTCGTCACGGGCAATGCCTTCCGGCTCCGGTGGACGGAGTAGTGCCACCGGCGGGGAAAGGTAGGTCAGTGGCCCTACGTTACTCCGACCCATGCTTGTGGGGGTGCCCACCGTTCACAAGATGCCAGTGGTGGCGCTGGTGGTGCTGGCCATAGGCAAGCAGGCCCATGTAGCCGAGCGCCCTGATTTTGGCGGTCTCGTTGGGAGCGTCCGTCGTGACCCGAAGGATGTACGACGAGTCCGCCTCGGCTACGTCCATCGTCCAGCCGGTCTCTTGCTTCAGCATGTGTGGATGGGCGTCGAGAACGCGGCGAAGCGATGCCCGGGCCGTTTCCTTCGTCGGACGAATCCGGAGCCGTACACCCCGGTCGATGGCCGTCTTTGCTTCCACCGCCACGTTCAGCGCCACGTGGTGCATATCGATGAGGTGCCGGCGCAGCCGATCCACGTCGACCTGCGACCAGTCGGTCGTCGAGTCGGCCTCTAGGCGACGAACGGCCTCCTGCACGGCCCCAAACACGGCCTGTCCCGGCGCCTGAAGCATTGAGCCGCGGACCGCTCCGGAATGCGTAGCTTCCTTCTCCGAGGAATGAGCGTGCTGTTGCGCCTGCACCGGCGCGATCATTCCCACGACAGTGAGTGCCGCGATCAGCAGTGTTGAAAAGCGGTCGAACACACGCATCAGTACGAGAGTCTTCTGGAAGAAAACAGTTAGGATGACACCGGCTTCTCGGATTTCGCTCGTTCGGCCTCCTCGTCAACCCGTGCCTCCGCCGCGTCCGCCGCGTCGTGCACTTCGAGGAAGAATCGTTCTTCGCCGAGTTCTTCGGAGAGACCGGCAGCGTCGAGTACATCTTTGACCGGTCCCTTCACCCCGGCCAGGTAAAGCTCAACGCCGTTCCGTCGGCACGTCTCAATGATCTCTTGGAGCGTGTGCGTAGCGGTCGAGTCGATCTGGTTGACTGGGTACATGTCCACCACGATGGCCCGCAGCGCTGGGTCGTTCACGTCAAGGTCCAGGATTAGGTCCTGGAAGGTGGATACGTTGGCGAAGTACAGGTTGGCGTCCATGCGAACGATGACGATGTGGCTGCGCGTCATCGCGTCCGGGTTGCGCTTCAGGTTGCGGTAGGTCTCCGTGTCTGGCAGGCGCCCCATGAGGGCGGTATGGGGCGTGGAGCTTTCGTAGATGACGACGATGAGCGAAACGATGACCCCCACCAGGATGCCCTGCTCGATGCCAAGGGCGAGGGTGGCGACGAACGTAAGCGCCATGAGCCCGAAGTCGCGGCGGTCCACTTTCCACAGGTAGCGTGCCTCCTCCCAGTCCACGAGCCCGGCCACCGCCACCATGATGATGGCGGCGAGGACCGCCTTGGGCAGGTAGTAGAAGAGCGGGGTCAGGAAGAGCAGCGTGAGGGCGATGATGCCCGCGCTGAAAATGGCTGCGAGGTTGGTCTTTGCGCCCGCCTCGTCGTTCACCGCCGTCCGCGAGAAGCCGCCGGTGGTGGGGTAGGCGCTAAAGAAGGCCCCCGCGATATTGGCGAGGCCGAGCCCGATGAGTTCCTGGTTGGCATCCACCTCGTACCGGTGGCGGCTGGCGTACACCTTGGCCACGGCAATCGATTCCATGAAGCCGACGAGCCCAATCGCGAATGCACTCGGGGCGAGCTGTTGCACGGAGCCCCAGTCGAGCGGCGGCAAGGAGGGCGAGGGCAGGCCGCTGGGGACGCTGCCCACGATGGCGACGCCCTGCTGGGCCAGTCCCAGCGCCCATACGATGACGGTCGTGGCCCCCACCGCCACGAGCGCGCCTGGAACGGAGGGGGCCCACCGCCGCAGGCCCACGAGCACCAGGATGCTGCCGAGGCCCAGAAGCAAGGTTAGTCCGTGGACCTCTCCGAGTTGGGTGGCCGCCGCCCACAGGATTTCGTGGATGAAGTTGGACCGGGGGAGGTCGATGCCGAGCAGGTGCTTCAGCTGGCTGAGGCCAATGATGAACGCCGCCGCGGAGGTAAAGCCACTGAGGACAGGGTGAGAGAGGAAGTTGACCAGAAAGCCGAACCGGGCCACGCCGAGGCCGAACTGGAGCACGCCCACCATCAGCGAGAGGAGGAGGGCGAGGCCCACGTAGAGCTCCGTGTTGCCGTCTGCCATCGGGGCCACAGCTGCCGCCACCAGGAGCGACACCATGGCCACCGGTCCGACGGCCAACTGGCGCGAGGTGCCGAACAGGGCATAAACGACCAGCGGCACGAGCGACGCGTAGAGGCCGTAAATCGGCGACAGGCCTGCGATGAGTGCGTAGGCCATGCCCTGTGGAATGAGCATCACGCCCACGGTGAGTCCGGCCGACAGGTCCCCCCGCAGCTTCTCCCGGCCGTAGTCGGAGAGCTGGGCGAGGAGGGGGAGAAAGCGCTGGAGAAGAGTCATCAGCTCACGAGAAGGCGATGGTAAGTTGGGTCATTTGCTTGGCTCCTCCGTCGGGGGCGCGTGATGGGTGAAACGTGAGGCGTGAGAAAATGTCTGCATGGTCTTCACGCATCACGAAATACGCCCCCTACCTAATCAGCAGCACGACTCGAGGAAAGCAAGGGGGATCGAAGCCCCCTCCGTCTGATCCTAGCCGACCATCGACGCCACGTTTTGCCACAGGATGACCACGCCCATCAGGACGAGAAAGACCGCAAAGACCCGCTTCAGGCGGGCCTGAGGCACGTAGGAACCGACCTTGCCCCCGATAAAGCTTCCCACGATGCCGATCGCGGAGAAGATGAGCACGAGGTCCCAGTGAATTGAAAAGCCGGCCTGGCTCAGTACGTCAATGTACTTGACGAAGCCGCTGACGCTCTTGACGGAGATGATGAAGAGGCTCGTTCCGATGGCCAGATGCATCGGCAGCCCGCCGAGCAGGACCAGTGCGGGGACGATCAGAAACCCGCCACCGACCCCTACAATCCCCGTCAGTAGACCCACGCCAAAGCCGTCAAGCATCACTTTCCAGTACAGTCGGGTGTGATCCTGCCCAGGGTCCGGAATGGTCCGCCGAAACATCATGGCGGCGGCCAGCAGCATGACCCCGGCGAAAATAGCCAACTGGAGCGCCCCGGGCATGAATTTCGACAGATAGGCCCCGAGATACGCCCCCACCATGCCGGGCAGCCCGAAGAGAAAAACGTTCCGCCAGCTGACCTGCCCGCGGTAGACAAACGGGAGGGCCCCAACGAAGCTAATGAGCGTCACGATACCGAGCGACTCGGCAATGGCGAGCTTGTTGGGTTCGCCGACGAGGTAGACAAGGACCGGCACCGTCAGGATCGATCCGCCCGACCCGAGCAGGCCGAGGACGAGACCGACGAGAAGAGCACCGAGCCAGGCCATGTACATGCGAAGGAGGGCGGATCGGAAGTGTGCAACAGTACGGCTCGATGGGCAGGAGGGCGGGAGACGGACCGGATGACCGGGCCGGGGGGATATTCTCCCCCACCGACCGGTCTGAGAATCCGGTTACGCCGCGACGGCCTCTTGCTGCAGGGCCTCGTAGTGCTCGAAGTCGTCGTTGATGTAGACGACGTCGCGACCCGTGCGGCGGAGGAACGCGGACGCGGCAGCCGCCCGTCGTCCGCTGGCGCAGTGTACCAGCAGCGTCTTATCGGTCGGCAGGTCCGTCTCATACTCCGGCATGCGGGTGTAGGAGGCGTTCAGGGCGCCGTCCACGTGGCCCTCCTCGAACTCCGAGCGGTACCGCACATCGAGAACTTCCGTGTCGCCGGACTGTCGCAGCGCCTCGACCTCCTCGAAGGTAATTTCCTCGATGGCGTCGACGGGACCGTCGTCCAGGAAGTAGCGCTGGAGCGTGTCGATTTCGGCGAAGCCCTTCACGTTGTCGTAGCCGATGCGCACGAGGTCGCGGACCGCCTCATCTACGTCCTCCTCGTCCACGATTAGGTAGATCGGCGTCGTCTCGTCTTCGACCAGCGAGCCGACCACGGTGTTGAAGGTGTTGTCCATCGGCGCGTAGAGGGAGCCGGGAATGTGGTGCGCCATGTAGGCGGACCGGTCCAGCCGCGTGTCCACGATGAGGGCCTCGTCGTCCTGCGCGAGGTTCTTCAGCTCTCGAACCGTAAGTTCACGCGGCGACGGCAACTGGCCGAGCACCGGGGCGCCCTTCTTGTTGTCCCGCTTCATGCGGGCAAAGTAGATCTGCGGCTCCGGCTGGTCTTCGAGGATGGCGTCCACGAACGTGTCCTCGTCCTTGCGCGCCGCGTCAATCATCGGGTTGAACTGTTTCTCGTACCCGATCGTCGATTGTGGCACCGCGCCGAGGGCCTTGCCGCAGGCCGAGCCGGCGCCGTGGGCGGGCCACACCTGCAGGTAGTCCGGCAGGTTGAGGAAGTCCTGCACGGAGTTGTAGAGCGTCCGGGCGGACGGCTCCATGGCGCCCTCCACCTTCGCGGCCGACTCCAGAAGGTCGGGGCGGCCTAGGTCGCCGACGAACACGAAGTCGCCGGTCACGATGCCCATCGATTCTTCCGCGCCGCCGCCCTTGTCCGTCACGAGGAAGGACAGGTGTTCCGGCGTGTGCCCCGGCGTGTGGAGCGCCGTGATCTCGATGTTGCCAATGTGGAACGTGTCGCCGTCGTAGAGCCACTCCACGTCGTACGCGCCGCCGTTCACCTTCGGCTCCTGGGCCCACTCGTACTTCCAGTTCTCGTCGCCCTCGTCCGAGAGGTAGAGCTTCGTGTCGAAGCGCTCGGCAAACTCGCGGGCGCCGGAGAGGAAGTCGGCGTGGATGTGCGTTTCGGTGACGGCGACGATCTCGACTCCTTCCTCTTCCGCGAGGTCGAGGTACTGGTCGATGTCGCGCTCAGGGTCTACGAGGAGGGCTTCGCCCGTCTCCTGACAGCCGATGAGGTAGGCGTACTGGGCGAGCTTCTCGTCAAAGATCTGTCGGAATAGCATGGCGGTAGAGGGTTTTTGGTAAGGGGAATGAGGGAGGGAGGAAGGGAATCAGTTCCCGCTGTATTGGAGCGAGTTCTGATCCGTGAAGCGCGAGGAGTGATGCGTCGTGAGGCTGCCTCCGATCAGAAGCTCACGCATCACGTTTTCCGGATCACTCTAGTGCGGGAGGTACGGCTTCAGATGCCCGTACGTCCACGCGCCGACGAGGGCACTTCCCAGCGCCACCACGACGGGTGTAATGCCGGCGCCAATAAGGGCATAAATGGGGCCCGGGCACGCGCCGAGCAGGCCCCAGCCGAGCCCGAACGCGATGCCGCCCAAGAGCTGATTCGTCCCGCGATTGAACGGCTTATCCGAAATCGTAATCGGCTCGCCGCGGATCGTCCGGGCGTCGACGCGGCGGAGGAGGGCAATGCTCACACCCGCGATGATCACTGCGCTTCCGAGGATGCCGTACATGTGGAGGCCCTGGAAGCGAAACATCTCCTGGATCCGAAACCAGGACACCACCTCACTCTTGATGAGGAGGATGCCGAAGAGGGTCCCCATGCCGAGATACAGGAGCGCGTCGGCGAGGCGCATCTGAGCGGTTTTCTGGGAGTCCGGGGAGGATGTCTTCGTGGCCATAGGTCGTCGGAGAATTAGTCAGCGTGTCGTGTAGAGTGGAGGGCGGAGGGCTACAGCAGGAGCGGGAGCAGCAGATGCGTCGTGAGGAGGCCGCCGATGAAGAAGCCGACGACGGCGATCAGCGACGGGATCTGCATTGTGGCAAGCCCGGTGATACCGTGGCCCGAGGTGCACCCGCCTGCGTAGCGCGCCCCAAATCCAACGAGGAAGCCGCCAATCACCAGCGCCACGATTCCGGGCAGCGTCGTCAGGCTCGACCAGCTGAAGAGCGTCGGCGGCACGAGGCCCGAAAAGTCCGTGATCCCGAGCGCCTGGAGATCCGTCTTCGTCGCCGCCGCGATGCCTGTGGGGCCGCCGCCCCCGAGGAACTGTACGGCGAGCACCCCGCCGAGCAGGATGCCGACCACGAAGAGCAGGTTCCAGAGGCCGCTTGTTTTCCAGTCGTACCGGAAATATTCAGCCCGGCCCGGTACCGTCGCTGCACAGGTGTGCTTCAGGCTCGACGAGACGCCGAATGCCTTGCCTGTCAGCAACAGAAGCAAGGGCACGAACAGTCCGATGAGCGGCCCGGCCACGTACCAGGGCCACGAGGCGGTGAGGAATCCCTCCATGGGCGTACGGTTTGTTAATTCATGTTATGACAAGTATTAGGGCACGTCCCTATATTGTCACGCATGGGAAAAGTTTCCGGACACTGGCCGGTCGCAAAACGGGTCGGCATGGAGCGCCACAGAGCCGCTCCGGGAAGCTGGTATGACCCGGCTATCGCAGCACCCGTTCCATCCCGTCCGTGGCAATTGTGGTCTCCACGCCGCGCTTCTCGGCCAGCTCGTTCACGGTCCGTGCCACCTCGTTCGGGTCCGTATCGACGATCGCGGAGCCGCAGTGTGTAAAGGCCGCCTCGGACACACCCTCCTTCTGGCACCACGTAAGTTGGGTGTGCAGTGGAACGTGACCGATGAGCGCACCGTCGACTCGTCGCACCATCGAGCGCGTGATGGTGGCCCCGTCGCCAATATAGAGTCGGATGCCGTCCAGGGCCGCGGCGCGGTCGGGGATGTAGACCACATCGGGGACGTAGAAGATGGTGACGCGCCCCGCCCCGATGCGGTATCCCACGGCGGGGGCCCGGGTGGAATGATCCACCGGGAACGCCTCGAACTGAATTCCCCGAACCTCGACCGGTGATCGCGGCTCGATGACGATCTGCTCGTCGATCGGGTACGCGTCGATATCGTCCCACGTCTTCTCGGTTGCGTAGACCGGGCACGGCGCACCGTCCTTCAGGCCCCACGCATGGTCGGGGTGGGCGTGGGTAAGCACGATGGCGTCCGGCCCGATGGTGTCGATTTCGCCGCGCCAGTCCTCCCCGCAGTCCACCAGGACCCGCTCGCCATAGTATTCCACCAGGAGTGCGCTGTGCATGTCGTGGCGCTCGCTCCGGGGCTCGATGTTGCCGCGCGTCCCGAGGAAGGTGAGTTTCACGGCGTTGGACGTTCGTACGTTAAACGTTGGTACGTTCCGCGGGCACGGGGACGGGGAACGTAGGGCCGCGTCGCCATGCCGCCTTGTTACGCATCCGCTCGGAGGTCGTCCAGGCGGTCCCGCGGGGCGTCGAGCGCACAGGCTTCGTCCTGAATGTCGGCCCACGGATCGGTCTTCTGCCCCATCCGACGGGGGATATTGTCCAGCGTGTAGGTCTGCGAGTGGAGGTCGCCGCCCAGCTCGTCCCAGTTCAGCGGCGTAGCGACGGGGGCGCCAGGGATGGGGCGCACCGCATAGGGCGCCACGCTGTTCTGTGCGTACGAGTTGCGCAGGTAGTCCAGGAAGAGGCGTCCCTGTCGTTTGTTTTTGCGGACGGCCGTCGTCAGGCGCTCAGGGTGCCGGGCGGCCACCACCTCGGCTAGGTCCTTGGCGAAGGCCCGGACGGTGTCGAAGGGCGCGGCGCCGTCGAGGGGGACGACTACGTGGGCGCCCTGCGAGCCCGTGGTCATGACGAACGGGGCGAGGCCCACCTCGTCCAGCGTATCCCGAAGCTGTCGCGCCGCGAACCGGACCGGAGCAAAATCGTCGCTCGGCGGATCGAGGTCGAAGATCAGGCGGTTCGGGTGGTGGAGCGCGTCGGCGCGGCTCAGCCACACGTGTGGTGTGATGCAGGCCTGGTCGACGAGGTACAACAGCGTCGCGGCGTCGTCACACACCACCTGGGGCTGCGATTCGTCCCGTTCTTCTACCTCGATCGACACCCGTCGGACCCAGTCCGGAAAATGATCGGGCGCCTTCTTTTGGTAAAAGCCGTCCTCCCCGATCCCCTCCGGAAACCGCTGCATCGTCACGGGACGTCCCTCCAGGTGTGGGAGCATCGTGACCGCGATATCGGCGTAATAGTCGGCGAGGTCACCCTTCGTCACGCCCACGTCGGGGAATAGCACTTTGTCGGCGTTGCCGATTTCGACCGTGCGGCCGTCCGCCTCAAATGATTTCGTGCTCATCGCGCCTTGGGGGTTTCTTTGATGACGTTGTGCGGATCCTTGTCGTGCCGCAGGCCCAGGAAGCGCGGCTGTCGGAGGCGGTCGTCGTCGGTCCACTCCTCGAACCCGATCTGCGCGACGAGTTTGGGCGTGACCCAGTGAACTTCTTTTCGTGGCAGATCGCCCCGATCGAACGGGGGCGTTTCCCGCTCCAACAAGTCCAGGCGCGACCTCAAGCTGCGAAGGGTCTCGTCGTCGAAGCCGGTGCCCACCTTTCCGGCGTAGACCAGTTCGTCTCCGTCGTAGACCCCAAGTAGAAGCGCCCCGAACCCAATCCGCTCGCCCTCCGGCTCCGTAAAGCCGCCGATCACGAGCTCCTGGCGGCGGACGCACTTGAACTTGAGCCAGTTCTTGGATCGAGAGTGGACGTACGGGCTGTCTACCTTCTTGGCAATGACGCCCTCCCAGCCCTTGTCGCAGGCCTCTTCGAAGAAGGCCTCGCCTGCCTCGTTGCGATGAGACGTAAACCGGAGCGGATCATCGTAGGAGAGCGCGGCCTTGAGTACCGACTTTCGGTAGCGGAGGTCGATCTTCGTGAGGTCGTACCCGTCCAGGTGCAGCAGGTCGAACACGTAGTAGTAGACTGCGACATTGCTCTTACGGGCCTCCGCCGGGTCGTCAATTTGCAGGCGCTGCTGGAGGCGCGAGAAGCTAGAGACGCCCTTCGAGAAGGCGACCACTTCACCGTCCAGGATAAAGGGGGTGGGCGACTGCCCCTCGAGTGCGTCCATGAGCTCCGGATATGTCGGACTCAGGTCCTCCCGGTTGCGCGACCGCAGCCGCACGTCGCTCCCGGTGCGGAAGCCAAGGCAGCGCTCCCCGTCCAGTTTTCGCTCATAGAGCCAATCCGCATCCGAGAATCGCTCGTCCGTGAGCGTAGCCAGCATGGGGGCCGTCCACCGCGGCGGATCCGTCTCGCGCAGGTCGTCTTGCACCGCGTCCGGAAGGCGTTCCAGCGCCTCGATCATGACGATTCGCTCTCGGCGTCTTCGGCGATCTCCTCAATGGTGCGTTCGCTCAGGACCGACCTCGGCTGTGTGCTGGTGGGCTTCCGGCGGGCGTCGGCTTCATCGTCGTCCATCTTGATCAGAAGCCACCGGTCGTCGGCGTCATCGATGCGGACCAGTGCGTACCCGCCTTTTAGCTTCTGTCCTTCCAGCCAAACCTCCCCCTTGCCCTCCTCGAGTGCCTCCTGCATCGACACCGGCTCGTCTTCCTCGGCGCGCAGATTGCGGTACGGTCCCAGGTCCCACACAAGAACCGGGCCCGCTCCGTACTGCCCCTCCGGGATGACGCCCTCGAACGTGGCGTAGTCGAGCGGGTGGTCCTCGGTGGGTTGGGCGAGCCGCTTCTCGCGCGGATCGGTCGAGGGGCCTTTGGGGACGGTCCACGATTTGAGCACCCCGTTCACCTCCAGCCGCACGTCGTAGTGGAGCGTGCTGGCGTCGTGCTTCTGCACCACGAAGAGGGGAGCGTCGTGCCCGTCGGGCGTGGTCCTCTCGTCGGGCCGACGGAGATTGCGGCTTGCCAGATACGTATCGAGGGAGGCCACGGGGCGAGGAGGAGAATGTGCAAGGCACGTGGCGTGGCTACTCGTCCAGGGAGGTCCATACCCGCCCACTACTCGGCCGCGGTGGCCTCGGTGGTTTGGGTCGGCACGAGCGATTTGCGGTCGGGCTTCACGACGAACACCGGCGTCGAGGCTCGACGCAATACCCGCTCCGCGACGCTGCCCATGAGCACCCGGTCGAGTCCGGTGCGGCCCTGTGTGGCAATCACGATGAGGTCGATCTCGTTGGCTTCGGTGTAGTCGAGGATCTCGCTCGCTGGGTCGCCGGTGCGGGCCTCAATCATGGCGTGCTCGTACCCGATCATTTCCCGTGCCATGTCGCCGAGCTGGGTCTCCACGTTCTCCAGTACGTCTGCGGTGGGGAAGGCCGAGGGCTCGTAGCCATAGGCCGACGGGTAGAAAGGCTCCTCCACCACGTGGAGCAGGTCAATCTCCGCTCCGTAAGTGAGGGCGATCTCGCGGGCGTGCTGGACCGCCACCTCAGAGGCCTCGGAGAAGTCGACGGGCGCAAGCACACGTCGCACGGCCCGATTGGGGGCACTGTCCGTGTCGGCGCGCACGGTGAAGGTGGGGCAGGGCGCCTTGCGCACGACCTCCTCCGTCACGCTTCCAAACAGCATGCGGTCGACGCCGCGGCGGCCATGGGTGCCCATCACAATCAGGTCGATGTCCTCGTCCTCGGCGTACGCGAGGATCCGCTCGGACGGATCGGCCGCTTCGACCTGTTCTTGCGTGATGGGGAGGGCCTCCAGGTCCGGCCATTTTGCACCGCTCGTCGGGGCGTCGGGACGCCCGAGCCACTCGTTGAGGGTGTCGATAGAGAGGGGGAAGTGGGCCTTCGTCGTCTCGTAGTCGTGGCGATGACGGCCCGTCACGTTTAGGATGTGCAGGTCCGCGTCGTGCCAGTCGGCGAGATGGGCCGCCTGGGGAAAGGCCCGCTCCGCACCGTCCGAGAGATCTGTGGGAAACAGGACGCGTTGAATGGAGAGCATGGTCGGTGGTCGATCTAGTAGACGAGATGGCGAATGAAACTATGGTACACTCAGGCCCCATGTGGAGCCCCCGGTGCCCCTTGCCACGAGAAAACGTTATAAGGACAATATGCAATATCGGGGCGCTCCGCACGCTTTTCTGTAGGAATTTTCCCGGCATCGTTGTAATGGATTCTTGGGGCGTGTTGTGTCGTGGATGAGGCCCCGAACGATCCAGGATCGGTCCCCGGCGTAGCAGATATAGAGCATGTCCCTCATTCACCGTTGTCCCCCAGCCCTGATCTGTGTGATGCGTATCTGTCGATTCATTTCTGTTGCCCTGTTTGTACTCCTGCTCATCGCTCCGGGACTCGTCGTTCCGGCGGCCGCGCAGGAGGCTGTGCCCACGACTGTGGTAGTGCGGGCCGTCTCCAACGATGCCAAGCTCCTCCAGGACCCTGTGGGCGGGGCCCATATCACCATCGAAGACGCCGAGACCGGCGAAGTCCTGGCCGAGGGCCGCCAGACGGGCGACTCCGGCAGTACCGACAAAATCATGCGCCAGCCCCGCGAGCGCGGCGCTACCATTTACGACGTTCCGGGCGCGGCGAAGTACGAGGCCACCCTATCGCTGACGCAGCCCACCCGGGTCAAGATCACGGCCCGGGGGCCGCTCGACTATCCAGAGGCCCAACAGACGGCCTCCACGACGATGCTTCTGATGCCGGGGACAGACGTGACGGGCGACGGTGTGACGCTCACGCTGCATGGCTTCATCGTGGAAGTGGTCGCGCCGTCCGGTACCGACGCCACGCCCGGCTCTTCCCTGAACGTTCGGGCCCGGGTTCGCATGATGTGCGGCTGCCCCACCGAGCCGGGCGGCCTGTGGGACGCGACCCGCTATACCATCCGCGCCCAACTGCTGCGTGACGGAGCCGTGGTGGCTGAGGCGCCGCTCTCCTACGCCGGCACGACCAGTGAATACGACGGCACCATTGCGGTGCCCGACGACGGCGCCACACGTCTCCGCGTGGTAGCGCAGGATGCGGACCGCGTTAATTTCGGCGCAACGACGACAGCCCTGACGCAGGAGTAATCCACCCCTTCGCTTCCAACGGAGGCTACTCACAGTTTTGGTCCCACCGATGCCCAAACCCGCTGAGTTCTGGAACGACCGCTTTGCCAAAGAGGAGTACGTGTACGGCGAGGCGCCCAATGTATTTGTGGAGACCGCTGCCGATCGATGGCTCCCGGAGAATGCCGAGGTGCTGGTCCTGGGGGCAGGTGAGGGGCGAAACGCCGTCCATCTTGCCCGACAGGGCCACACCGTCACCGCCCTCGACTACGCCGCGGAGGGGCTTCGGAAGACGGAGCGTCTTGCTGCGGAGGCCGGGGTGGATGTGGAAACCATCCAGGCCGACGTGCGCACGTGGACGCCGGAGCGGACCTGGGACGCGGTCGTGACTACGTTTCTGCATCTGCCGGCCGACGAGCGCCCGACTCTGTACCGGCTTATCCAGCACTGCCTCCGGCCCGGCGGCGTCCTTGTGGCGGAATGGTTCCGTCCCGAGCAACGGACCGAGGGCTACACCAGCGGCGGCCCGCCCGACCCCGCCATGATGGTCACGGCCGATGAGCTTCGCACACACTTCGATGCGGGCGAGATTGAACAGCTCGACGCGGACGAGCCGGTTCTCAAAGAAGGAATGCACCGGGGACCCGCCGCCACTGTCCGCCTGGTGTGGCGGGGCTCGGCGTGACGACGGGTACCGGAAGCGCGGCGGCCTACAGTTGCAGGGTGACGTATCCCGCGGCCTCCAGCCGAAATAGCTCGTGGAAGCCATTCGCGGCGGTGTCGATGCCATCGAGGAGGTCATCCTGGGCCACGCCCGTCTTTTCCATGGCGAGGCCACACGCCACCACGCGAACCCCGGCGTCGAGGCTCTTGGTCAGGGCTTCGGCGTGCTTGCTGTCGTGCACGAGGCCCTTTACCGCCGGTCCCACGACCACCACGTCGGCCGCGGCGGCCTCAAAGCCGTTGGCCTCGCCGATGAGCGAGGTGCGAGCGCTCATGAGGACCACCGGCAGCATGTCGGCACTGCGGACGAGGTAGGCCGTGCGGGGCGCGTCCGCCGTGGCCTGCGCAGGCGGGTCGGGTGGGGTCGTCGTGGGCTGCGCCTGGGTGCCCAGCGGCAGCAGGAGGACTGCGGCGAGCAGCAGAAGGGCCTGGGCCCGGCGGCGAACGAGGGAGGGCATGCTGGGAAGGGTCATGGGAATCAAGGGAAATCGAGGAGACAATCAACAAGACTTTAGGGACGCACCGAAGTGCGCCCCAGTGGTGTTTGGGTGCAGGTGGGCGCATCAGAACACGGACCGGACGCCCGCCGCCACGTCGCGCTGCAGCATGGCGAGGGCGGGCACGATGAGCATGAGAATGGCCGTGCCGAGCAGAATGCCGCCACCCAGGCTGATGGCCATGGGCACCAGGAACTGCGCCTCCACGCTCCGCTCCAGGATGAAGGGCGCGAGCCCGAAAAAGGTGGTGAGCGACGTGAGCAGGATCGGCCGGAAGCGCACCTGGCCCGCGTGCACTAGCGCCTCGCGCCACGACGCGCCCCGCTCGCGCTCCTCGTTGGCGAAGTCGATCATCACGAGCGCGTCGTTCACGATCACCCCGCTGAGGCCGACGATGCCGAAAATACTGGGCATGATCAGGTTGTAGCCGAGCACGAAGTGGCCGAGCAGCGCCCCGATCCACGCAAACGGAATGGTGGCCATGATGACGAGCGGCTGCACGTACGACCGAAAGGGAATGGCCAGCAGTCCGTAGATTGCGAACAGGGCGAGCAGGAAGCCCACCTGAAGTGAGCCCTGCGCCTTTCGCTGCTCCCGCCGCTGCCCGCCAAACTGGACGTCGAGCGCGGGCATCCGGGCCTGGAGGGCCGGCAGCGTCGCCTGCTGGAGGCGGGCCGTGGCTTCGCCTCCAGTGGTCACGGCGGCATTCACGTCGGCCGTCACCGTCACCACGCGGCGGCTGTCCTGTCGCTGAATCTGGGTGGGCCCGGTGCCGAGCGTCACGGTGGCCACCTCTTCGAGCGGCACCGCGGCTCCCTCCGGCGTCCGAATGCGGTACTTACGCAGGTCCTCCACGGCGTTGCGCTCGTCGGCGGGGAGACGGACGTAGACGCGCACCTCGTCCTGCCCCCGCTGCAGCCGGTACGACTCGACGCCGAAGAACGCCGCCCGCGCCTGTCGGGCCAGGTCGTCCAGCGTGAGCCCGAGCGAGCGGGCCGCCGGCTTGAGGCGAAGCTCCAGCTCCCGCTTCTCCTCCCAGTCGCTCGTCACGTCCACCACGCCCTCGTATCGCCGGAGCGTGTCCGTGACCACCGCTGCGGCGCGGGTCATCTGTTCGACGGTCGGCGCAAAGAGCTGCACGGACACCGGCGCCCCGCCCGGCCCACCTGCGCTGCTGGCAAACGAGAGCGACTGTATTCCGGCGGCCGTCCCCACGGCCTCCCGCCATTTTGCCTCGAGACGGGGCGAGGGCACCGTCCGTGCCTCCGCGTCTACCATTTCGATGCTGACCTCCGCCACGTTGGGCTTCTGCGCTGTGAACCCGGCCTGCGTGCGCCCGCCCGACGCCACTGGTTGGCGGCCCACCGTCGTGTAGGTCGTCTGGAGCAGGCGCTCGCCCGACTGGTCTTCCAGGTCTCGCAGCGCCTCGAGGCCGTTCTCCCGCAGCCGCCGGGCCATGCGGGCTGTGGCCGTCGCATTGGTGCCGGGCGACATCTCCAACTGCGCCGTCACCACGTTGCCCGGAATGCTGGGGAAGAATTCGTTCTTGACGTACCCGTTCGCCACGAGGCTGAACGTCACAAGCAGCAGTGCCACGCCGCCCATCAGCGTAACGCCGTAGTGGCGGGTCGCGAAGCGGAGTCCCGTCGTGAGCGGTCCCTCCACGAACGCCCGTAGCTTATCACTCACCCACCCTCGCATCTGAGCCAGGAGACGCCCGGCCGTCGTGGTTGGGGCGCCGCCCGGCCCGCTGTGCGACAGGTGCGACGGCAGGATCAAGAGCACCTCCACCAGCGACACCACCAGGATAAAAATCACCACCAGCGGCACGTCACCCAGGAATTTGCCGATTGTGCCGCGCACGAAGAGCAGCGGCGTGAACGCGGCGATGGTGGTGAGGACCGCGAAGATGACCGGCGTCGCCACGCGCTGCGTGCCCCGCACGGCGGCCTCCAGCGGCTCGCCGGCGCGTTCCTGCTCGGCGTAGACGTTGTCCACCACCACGATGGCATCGTCCACGGCAATTCCCATCGCGATGATGAAGCCGAACACAGACAGCATGTTGATCGACACGCCCAGCTGCTGCATGAGGATGAGCGCGCCGATGAACGCGAGGAAAATGCCGGAGGCGGTCCAGAATGCCTTGCGCGGGGCCAGGAAGAGCGTGAGCACCACGAGCACCAGCACCAGCCCCAGCAGGCCGTTCTCGATCATGATGTCGAGGCGGGTGCGGAGGTTGTCCGCACTGTTGCGCCAGACGGTGGCCTCGATGCCGCGGGGAAGCGAGGGGCGGAGCTCCGAGTTGAGGTACTGCGTCACCGCCGCCTCCACGTCCAGCGCCTGCTCGTCGCCCGTGCGGAAAACATTGAGAAGCACGGCGGGCTCACCATCGAAGCGCGTGATGAGGTCCGAGTTCTGGTCGAACCCGTCCACTATCGTCGCCACCTTCCCGAGCCGCACGGTGGCACCGTCGCGTCGGCTCAGCAGAATCAGGTCCTCAAACTCCGGCGCCGTGTAGTTCTGGCCCTCGGTGCGGATCGTGATTTCCTCGTCGTCGGTCTCGATGCTGCCGCCGGGCAGGTCGAGGCTCCCCGAACGCACCCGCTGCGCTACGGTCCCGAGCGTCAGGCCGTACGTGCGGAGCGCGTTGCGCGACACCTCGATCGAGATCTCCTCGTCGGGCACCCCGTCGACGCGGACGAATGAAATCTGTGGCGTCCGGCCAAGGGCATTCTCGGCTTGCTGGGCGAGGTCTTTCAGGACGCGGAGTGACGCATCGCCGTGAAGGGCCACCTGCAGCACCTGCTCACGACTGGTCACTTCCGTGACCACTGGCTCTTCCGCCGCGTCGGGGAACGCCGTAATGCGGTCCACCTCGGACTTGATGTCGGTGCGGGCGCGGCTCAGGTCGGTGCCGCGCTTCAGTTCCACGGTCACCACTCCCACATTCTCCGCCGCCGTTGCCAGGATGCGATCGATGCCCTCCACCCCTTCCACGCGGTCCTCGATGCGCCGAACAATCGCGTCTTCCACGTCCTCGGGCGAGGCGCCGGGGTAGCGCACACGCACCTCCACGGCATCGAGACTGAACTCGGGAAAGTTTTCCTGCACCACCGTGCTGGCCGCCACCGCCCCACCCACGAGCAGCAAAAGCATTAGCAAGTTGGCCGCCACGCCGTGACGCGCAAACCAAGCAATGGCACGATTCATCGAGGGGGGCTGTCAATCGGAGGGGAGGACGAAAGCGAGTGGACGGGCACCAGGGAGCTCACACGTGGAGTACAAAATTCTGGAAGGCAAAGAGCACAGTAAAGGCGATCGTGACGGCCGTGCCCACGGTGGGGCCGGAGGCTGTCTTCAGGGCATCGGGGATCAGTTCCGCAAACACCATCCAGAGCATCGCCCCGGCGGCCAGGCCCAGGCCGACGGGCAGGAACGGCTCGAACACGAGCACGAAGAGGAAAGCGGGGAGGGCCATGAGGGGCTGAGGTAGGCTCGTGAAGATGCTCCACCCCGCAGCCTTCCAGATCGGCGTGCCGCGTGGCACGAGCACGAGGCTGATGGCGAGCCCTTCCGGAATGTTGTGCACGGCAATCGCCGCGGTGATAAAGAGCCCGAGTTCGTCGCCTCCGCCGAACGAAACGCCCACGCCCACGCCCTCGGCGAAGGAGTGGGCCGTCATCACACCCAGGATGAGCAGCGCCTTCCGCGCGTCCGCCCCGGCCAGATTGGCCACGTCGTGGTCTTCCTGCCGACCGATCAGTGTATTGGCCAGCACGATGAGGGACAGGCCAATCAAGATGCCGCTCAGGGTGCGCCCCACGCTCAGGACCGAGCCCTCGACGATAAGACTGTGACTGGCGGCGAGCATGAGGCCCCCGGCCGCAGCGTTGAACACCCCGAGCCACCAATCGCTAAACCGACGGACGAACAGAAACGGAAGCGCTCCGAGGCCCGTGGCTACGGCGGTGAAGCCCGCCGCGACGACAACGGTCCACACGCTAATCTCAACCATGGAATCGAAAGGGCAGTGCCAAAGTCAGTGGAGACATAGGAACTCCAGTCTGGAAAATACAGGATAGCGATCCTGTACCGGAATGTCGGCACTGCCCCTGCGGGCCTACCGGTTGAACCAGCGATACACGATTTCCGGCGGACAGAAGCCCGTGAAGGCGCTCTGAATGACATTTAGCCCGGCAAAGACCGTAAGCAGGTACCACCAGGGGCTGACGAAGAAGCCGAGGCCCAGGCCCGTGAGCGACACCACGCCCGCCAGTACGCGGACGAGTTTTTCTTCGGTGGAGGGCACACGGCACATGCCCGTCGCCGGTTCATCGGGAGCGTCGGTCGGGGAGGATGGGTTGGCAGTCGTGGCCATGTCTACGTAGGGATCGTTAACGGAGAAACGAGGGACGCCCAACGGTCTACACCGCGCGGTCTACACTCATTTGGAAGGCGCGGACGGGGCGCTCCAGGTCGCGGCGCTCGTTGAAGTCCGCGATGGTGTCGAGCAGGTGGTCGGCCTGCTCGTCGTTGAGGAAGGCCCACGTGAGCGTTGAGTCGGTGGGCGGGGTGCCACCCCGGAACCAGCCAGGGGTAGGATTGACGCCGCCATCGGACGATTGGTGGTAGCCTTCGATATCGAGTTCGCTGAAGACCTCAATCTTGCGCTCCCGCAGCAGGGCGTGCAGGTCATCGCGGTAGCTGTCGAGACTCATAATGGCGACGAGTTTCATGGGAGGCGTAGAGTCGGTCTGGAAGGCAGTGAGTACCGGGGGTTATGCAGATTCGCCGCCGGTGGCCGGTTCGTCGAGCAGGCGCCGCTCGATCATGTAGTGGACGAGCGGTACGATCAGGAGCGTGAGCGCCGTGGAGGCGATGGCGCCACCCATCAGCGAGATGGCGAGGCCTTGAAAAATCGGGTCGAACAGAATGACCGACGCCCCGATCACCACCGTCCCGGCCGTCAGCAGAATGGGGCGCGTCCGCACTGCCCCGGCCTCAATGACGGCCTGCCGCAGGGGCGCCCCGTCGTCGAGCCGGATGTTCACGAAGTCGATTAATAAGACCGAGTTGCGCACCATAATGCCCGCCAAGGCGATAAACCCGATCATGGAGGTGGCGGTGAAGAAGGCGCCCAGGAGCCAGTGCCCCAGCACGATGCCGATGAGCGACAGCGGGATGGCCACCATCATCACCAGCGGCACCGTAAGGTCCTGAAACCACCCCACGATGAGGATATAGATGATCAGCAGCACGGCGGCGAACGCGATGCCCAGGTCGCGGAAGACCTTGTAGGTGATGCGCCACTCGCCGTCCCACTTCAGCGCGTAGTCGCTCTCGGTCTGGGGCTGGGCCGTGTAAAGCTGATTGAAGTTGTAGCCGGGCGGTGCGTCGATGGCGTCGAGGCGCTCCTGCATGTCGAGCATGGCGTAGACCGGGCTCTCGATGGCCCCGGCCACGTTGCCGAGCACGTAGATGACGCGCTGCTGGTTTTTGCGGTCGATGTGCTTGTCGCGCACGCCCTTTCTCACCGTCACGAGGTCCGCGACGGGGAGGGTGACGCCGGACTGCGACTGCACGTGCACGTTCTTGAGGTCGGCCAGGCTGGCGCGATGGTCCTGCCCGAGCCGCAGGTGGACGCCCACGGGCGAGCGCTCGTCGGGCTGGTGCAGGGTCGTCACGTCCTGCCCATCCAGGGCCATCCGCATCGTCTTGGTGATGCGGGCGGTGGGCACCCCGGCGCGCATGGCCTTCTCCTTGTTGACCTCGAAGGTGTACTTCGTCTGGTCGGCCTCCACGCGCCAGTCCACGTCCACCACGCCCTCGGTGGCCTCGAAGGCCCGCCGCACACTGTCGGCCAGGGCACGCTGCGTCTCGAAATCCGGCCCGTAGATCTCCGCCACGAGCGTGGCGCGGACGGGCGGCCCGGGCGGCACCTCGGCAATCTTGACGACGGCGTTGTGCTCGTCGCCAATCGCCTGCAGGGAGTCGCGCATCGACTTGGCGATGGCGTGGCTCTGCCGGTCGCGGTGGTGGGCGGCGCGCAGGTTCACCTGAATGTCGCCCTGGTGCGGGGCGGAGCGCATGTCGTAGTGGCGCACGAGCCCGTTCAGGTTGACCGGGGCCGCGTCGCCGGCGTATGTCTGCACGTCGGTCACCACCGGCCGGTCCGTCAGATAGGCCGAGAGGTCGCGCAGGGTGGCGTTCGTGCGCTCCAGCGGCGTGCCCTCCGGCATGTTCACGATGACCTGGAACTCGTCCTTGTCGTCGAACGGCAGCATCTTCACCGTCACCACGCGGAAGTAGAAGAGGGAGACCGATCCCAGGAGGAGCAGCGTGGTGCCGCCGATGAACGCCCACCGCTTCCAGGCGCTGTCGAGCAGGGGCTCGATGGTGGCGGCGTAGACGCGGTAAATGAGCGTCTTTTCGAGGTCGTAGTCCTCCTGCTCCTCATCGTCGTCCTCGCCCGCGGAGATGAGCCGAAACGCGAGGTAGGGCGTGATCACCAGCGCCACGATCAGCGAGAAGCCCATGGCCACCGACGCGCCGATGGGCATGGGGCTCATGTACGGCCCCATCAGGCCCGAGACGAACGCCATCGGCAGCACGGCCGCGATCACCGTGAGAGTAGCCAGGATGGTGGGGTTGCCCACCTCGTCGACCGCCGCCAGGGCCGACTGCAGCTTCGGCAGTCGTCCCATCTGAAAATGCCGCTCGATGTTCTCCGCGACGATGATGGAGTCGTCCACCACAATTCCCGTTACGAAGATGAGCGCGAAGAGGGTGATGCGGTTCAGCGTGTACCCGAAGAAGTAGTAGACGAACAGCGTCAGGGCGAAGCTAATGGGCACCGACAGAAAGACCACCAGGCCGCCGCGCCAGCCCATCGCCAGGCTCACCACGAAGGTGACGGCCAGGATGGCGGCGAGCAGGTGGAGCAGCAGCTCATTCACCTTCTCTGAAGCTGTGAGGCCGTAGTTGCGGGTGGTGGTGACGGAGACCGTCTCGGGAATCAGCGTTTTTTCGAGCGCATCTACCTTGTTGAGCGACCGTTCGGCGATTGTCATGGCGTCGCGCCCGCTGCGCTTGGCGATGGAGACCGTAACGGCGGGCTGCAGACCGGACGGTGACGCGCCCTCGGCGTGGTGGCCCGCGCCGTACCCGAAGGAGACGTACTTGTCCGGCTCGGCCGGGCCGTCGCTCACGGTGGCCACCTGCTTCAGGTACACGGGACTGCCCTGATGTACACCCACGACGAGATTGCGCACCGCCTCCGCCGAGGTGAGAAAGCCGCCGGTCTCCACGAGGTACGACGTGTCCTGCCGCTCAAACGTCCCGGCGTCGGTCTGCTGGTTGGCGGCCTGGAGCTGTTTCGCGATGGAGGGCGGGTCGAGCTGGTAGGCGGCCACCTGGCTCGGCTGGAGCGTTACGCGCACCTGTCGCTGCCGCCCCCCGTGCACCTCCACGTCCGCCACCCCGTCGGTCTTCTTGAGGTCCGACGCCATTTCCTCCCCGAGGCGCCGCAGCCGGTAGTCGCCCGTGCTGTCGCTGTGGAGCGTGAGCGTGAGGACCGGCACGTCGTCCACCGCCCGCGTCTTGATGAGCGGCGGGCTGGCCCGGTCCGGCATCTGATCCATGTGCTTGAGGATCTCCTCGTAGAGCTTCACCATGCTCCGCTCGGGGTTCTCGCCCACGTAGTAGCGGACCGACACCATGGCCCGGCCGGGGAGGGACGTGGAGTAGACGTACTCGACGCCCTGAATATTGGAGGCGAGGCGCTCGATGGGCTGGGCCACGCGGCTCTTCACCTCCTGGGGCGTGGCCCCGGGGTAGCGCACGGCAATGTCGGCCATGGGGACCTCGATCTGCGGGTCTTCCTCCTTCGGCGTCATCCAGGCGCTGTAGAGCCCGATGCCCAAGAAGGCGGCCATGAGCAGCGGGGTGAGCTTGCTATTGATGAAGCCGCGGGCGACGCGGCCCGCGATGCCGGAGGCGGTAGCCATGAGAGCGGAGCGACTGCTGTGGGGAAAACGGTGGGGCAGGGAAGAGGTGGGGCGCTACTCGGTGCGCACGGGCTGGCCGTCCGCGATGCGGGGGGTGGCGTCCACGACGTACATCTCGCCCGGGCGGAGGCCCGAGAGCACTTCCACGCGGCGGCCCTGCCGTGGGCCGGTACGCACCCAGCGGAGACGAGCCGTGCCGTTACTGATGGCGTAGAGGCCGGTCAACTGGCCGCGCTCGATGAGGGCTTCTCGGGGAACGGTGAGGGTCGACCGCGTGCCGGTCTGGTGCAGCACCTCGGCGTACATGCCGGATTTGATGGCAGTGGCGCCGGAGGTCTCGCCTGAATCGATGCGCGGGAGGCGCACCTGCACGGTAAACTGGCGGCTCACAGCGTTGCCGGACGGGTTTACCTGCGTCACCACGCCCCGGCGCTGCACGTTGCCCGCCGCGCCGATCACGACGGTCGCACTGTCGCCCACGGCGAAGCGGTTCACGTCCTCCGCGGGCACCTGCACGACGGCCTTCAGGTCTTCGAGCGTCTCGACCACCAGGAGCGGCCGGCCCGGAGCGGCAAGGGCCCCTTCCTCCGAGTGCTTCGCCACCACGTAGCCGTCGATGGGGGCCTCCAGCGTCGCGTAGGTGAGCATATCCTCGGTTTCCGCCAGGCGACTTTCGAGGGCCTCCACCTGCGCCTGGGCCCGCTCGTAGGCGGTCTGGGCATTGTCGAACTCCTGTTCCGTGGCGCTGTCTTTTTCGCGGAGGGCCTTAATGCGGTTGAACTGTTTTTCGGCGTTGTCGCGGGCGGCGCGGGCATCCCGCAGGCGGGCCTGCACCTGTGCTCGTTGGGCTTCTACGTTTTGGCTGCGGATGCGGGCGAGCGTCTCGCCCTGCCGCACACGGTCGCCCTCCTCCACCGCGAGCTGCGTGACGGTGCCCATCATTTTAGTGGCGAGGGGCACCCGACGCGTACCCTGAATGGTGCCGCTGTACCGCCCGGCCTGGGCCGTGGCGGTGGCCGTGGCGGTGGCCGTCTCCACGGTCACCGGCTCCATCTCGTCGGCGGGGGGCGCAGAGGTCTCGCCTCCACAGGCGGAGACGACGAGGGCGAGAAAAAGCGGAACGACAAGGGAAAGACGAGTCGGCATCGGAATCAAGTGGACAGTGAGCAGAGGCATGGAATGGAGGAGTGTAGCGACTATCGGGTCATCGACTGCTCTGTGAGCAGTTCGAGGCGGTAGACAGCCACGTTGTGCTGGTACAGGGCCTGAAGGTAGGCGAGGCGCCGCTCGGCGAGGGTGGCCTCAGCCTGGAGCAGGTCGGTGGTGCGGGCCATGCCCTCGGCGTAGCGGTCCGACCGAATGCGTAGGCTCTCCTCGGCCTGCGCCACGGCTCGCCGCGCCTGTTCAATCTGTGTTCGGGCGGACTCCAGGTCGCGGCGTGCGGCGGTAATTTCGACCTCGTTCTCCAGGGCCTGCTGCTCCAGGGCGATCCGGGCACGCTGCTGTTTGGCTTCGGCCTCCTGTGCGCGCCCGATCTGCTGGAAGCCCTCGAACAGGCTCCACGACAGCGACACGCCCGCCGTCCAGCTCTGCCCGCTCGTGCCGAAGGGCGTGTCGTCGTACCAGCCAGTGGTACCCCGAGCGTTGAGGGTGGGGACGAAGGCCAGCCAGCGCGACCGGGTTTGTTCGCGGGCCGCGTCGGCCCGAGCCCGGAGGGCCTGCATGTCGGAGCGGCGCTGGTTGACGGCCCGCAGCGACACGCGCCCCATTGACACTGGCTCGCGCGTCAGTGAATCGGTGGGCTCGATGCGCACGTTGTCCTCCAGCCCGATGAGGAAGCGCAGCCGGTCCGCGGCGTTTTGGCGTCGGGCGACGGCGTCGGTCCGGCGACTCTCCAACTCCGACACACGCACCTCGGCCGCCAGTCGGTCGGCCCGGTTGATGATGCCTTCCTCGAAGAGGGCTTGGGCCTGGTCGCGGTTCGCGCGGGCCGCGGCGAGGGCCGAGTCGATTACGCCCACCTGCCGCTCGGCAAGGAGCAGTCCGTAGTAGCCCTTCTTGACCCGAAACGTGACCGTCGCCTCCGTACGCTCGGCCTTGTGCCTGGCGGCGCGAGCGGCATCGGCGGCCGCGCGGCGTTCGAAAATGCCGTCCAGGTTCAGAATGGGCTGCTTCACCTCTAGCTGCGTGCCAAAGAAATCCACGCGGTCGGGTGTGTTGAGCACGTCAACCGAAAAGTCCTGCTGGGTAAAGCGCTCTTGTCGAAGCTTGCTGCCGAAGGCATTGACGGGATCGGTGGTGAAGAGCCCCTGCTCGCGGGCGGTAATTTGGGGGAGAAAGACACCGAGTGACTGGCGCTTGCGGGCCACCGCGGCGCGACGCTGGGCATCGGCGGAGCGGGTGGGAAAGCTCTGCGTGCGGGCTTCGGACAGGGCTTCGTCCACCGACAGGCGCAAGGTACGAGTGGTGTCGGGAGAGAGGCCTTGGGCCTGCGTCGCTGTCGGGATCACTGCGGGGAGCAGGAGCATGAGGGCCCCGACGAGCAGGAGACGTGCCCGGGGAACTCCCAAGAAAACCGTGGGCAGAGAGCGCATGAAAGATGGGGGATGGTCAGAAGCGTGGAGAGTGTGTACCGGCCTCACGCGAGCGGCGCTTCGGCGAGGCGCAGGGCCGCGTCCACCGTCCGGTCGATGGCGGCCTGTGGGGCGATGGACAGGGCGTCGGCTTTAAGAGAGCGAACAGTCTGCTGAACCATTGCGAGGATCCAGCCCGCCATCAGTGGTGCGGGGGCGTCGCGGAACGTCCCGTCCTGCATGCCCGCATCGAGTGCGTCGGCGAAGCGGCGAAGTGGCAGTGGCAGGGCCTCGTCGGCGTCGTCTTCCCTGAGGCCGGACTGCCGGGCCGAGAGCAGGTAGGTGCACGACGCAGGTTTTGAGGCGTAGAAGTTGAACACCCCGCGCACCAGTGCCTCCAGGCGAGCGGGTGGGCTTGAGGCGTATTCGGCGGCCTCGTTGAGCGTCTCTTCCAACTGGTGGGCACACCGCTGATAGAGCCATTGGGCCAGGTCGTCTTTGCCGTCGAAATGGCGATAGAGCGTCCCTTCGGCCGCGCCAGCCTTTTCGGCAATCTCGCGGGTTGTGGTGGCCTCAATGCCCTTCTCGGCGAAGAGCTCAAGGGCCGTCTCGCAAATGGCGTCTCGCTTAGTCATGGGAATGGGCGGTGAGGAAAGGGAAAGCGTCTACAGCCCACATAGTGGCCCACAACAGGAACCGTTCGTTGCCCCGTTGTTCGCTGCGGAGTCATCGTCTGAGTTCAAGATCACACCTGGGCTGCCCGTGATGATGCGCTCCACGGACTGGCCCGTTTCGGGGCACTCGTCGAGTGGGTCGTCGGTGATTCGCTGTCGTGTCTTGAATGTCGTGCCGTCCTCACGGCGATAGACGTACGTAGGCATACGAACCGAGAGTCGTGCAGTGAAAGAAGAATGCGTGTCGGGAGGGTCAGGAAGACAGTGTGGGCGTCTTTCCCAAGAGATCCTGTGGGGAGTCTCGGGGAATCTCAGTCCGGAATCTTGTTGAAACCGGGATCCCCGATGTCAGAACTCTTCGGCCGTTCCGAAGCATCATAGCCGGGACGACCGGTCGTCGGTTGTGAGTGAGTGTTCACTCACATCGTACTATGACCACGTCCGAACGGGGTTCGGCGCTTCGTCGGAGATTCATGTCGGGGTTCTCAGGTCCTGCTGATTCTTCCCTTGGTGAAATCAGACGGGCTGAACTCGGGGCGCTGAGGCCTGCTTGGGGGAACTACACGGCGTCACGTGGTGGTGATGGTAGTGCCCGGAGGGGAAAGGGAACCCCTGCGTGAAGGTGTCGGTCAAAAATTGCGAGTGATTGATCACTCGCAACAAGCCGGGCCTACGTCTGGTTCTCGCGGTTTTTTGTCACATCCTGCCTTCCCCCGATGACCACGAATATGGGCACCCTGGACCGTCTTCTCCGCACGCTCGCCGCAATTGGCGTCGGTGTTCTCTACGCCACCGGCACCCTCGGTGGCATCCCCGCGCTCGTCCTCGGCGTCGTTGCCGTTGCGTTTCTCCTGACCAGTTTTGCCGGTACGTGTCCGCTCTACGTCCCGCTCGGCCTGTCGACCCGGCACGAGAAACGCGCGTAACCCTGGGGCGTGGGAGGCATCTGGGATATGAGGATCGCTGTCATTCACCGAGTCCGATTCCTATGACCGATTCGCCTCGCCTCGTACTCCTTGGGGGCGGTCACGCCATGCTGCCCAGTCTCGCTCATGCTCGTGAGTGGACGGCGGCTGGTGTGGACGTGACCCTGATCGATCCGCAGCGCTGGCTCTACTACTCGGGCATGGTGCCGGAGCACCTGGGCGGGGTGTATGCGGTGAACGATATCCGTATCGATCTGCGCCAGTGGGCCCGCGAGGGCGGCGTGACGTTCGTGCAGGCGGCGGCGACCGCCATCGATCCCGACGAGCGAGTCGTCTCGACGGCGGATGGCGGCACGCACCCGTTCGACGTGCTGGCGGTGGACGTGGGGGGTATAAATCCGGCGGTCCCGAGGGCCGCGGTAGGCACCAAGCCGATCTCACGCATCAGGGCCCTCGCGCCCATTCTGGAACGTGTGCTCGACGACCCGACAGGGACGCTGGACCTGGCCGTTGTGGGCGGTGGGGCCGCAGGGACGGAGGTCGCGCTCAACGTGACCGGTCGCTTCGTGGGGGCGGGCCGTGGGGCCGACCTCGACCTGACGATCATCGAGCAGGACGCGCAGATTCTCCCCGGCTTTCCGGACGGCATGAAGCGGCACGCCGCCCGTCTGCTTCGCGAACGGGGGGCGACGATCCAGACGGGAACGACCGTCGATTCAGTGGACTCCGCAGGGGAAGGAGGGGCTCGGGTCGAGACGGCATTCGATCATGGCGGGTCCGTGACGCTTCGTCCCGACGTGGTGCTGTGGGCCACTGGCGCGGTGGGTCCGTCGCTGCTGCGTGAAAGTGGTCTGTCGACGGATGAACGCGGATTTTTGCACGTCGACCGGACCCTGCGCACGCTTACCCATCCCCGCATCTTCGCCGCGGGCGATTGCGCAACCATCTTAGACCTGGACCTCGACAAAGTGGGAGTGCACGCTGTGAAACAGGGGCCGCTCCTTCGTCACAACCTCAACCGCAGTCTTCAGGGGGGCACGGGTCCTGCCACACCGGCCCCGAAGACGGCGCTGAGATCCTTTCGCCCCTATCCTGTGGCGCCCCTTCTTCTTTCGACGGGGGCTCCGCAGGCCCTCTGGACGGCCGGGCCGCTCTGGGCCGCGCACCCCTGGCTGCTCCGGCTCAAGCACTGGATCGACCGGCGGTGGATTCGGGACTACGCGCCGGGGGCGTGGGGACAGGTCGGGTGGCGGACCTTCCTCGGGGCCGAGGCCGCATCGTCTGGGTCCGCCGTCACGCGTCCGCGGGGCCGTCTGCCGAAGAAGGATCGGGATGTTCGGCGTTCCCCGTGAGGCGCGCCCGCTCCCGCTTCAGTTGGTCTAAGAGACGGGGATCGTGCTCCACCAGGCGTTCCACGAGGGAGACGAGGCCGTCGCGGTCCAGGTCGGCCACGAGGTCGGCCACCGCCGCCGGCTCGGTCTTGGGCAGGTCGTCGCTCTCCAGCGCCTTCAGGAGAACCGCTACGATGTGCTTGCACCACGTGCCCTTGTGGTATGGACAGGTGCACTCGACATCGGTCACCTGATTGGCGTCAAACTGGATGCTCACCAGGTACGGGTGCACATCGGTGCCCTGGACCTTCGCCTTTAGGGTGTGGTTGTCGGTTTGCTTCAGGGATTGGACCGCCCCGTTGGCGAGGTACTGCTGCCCTCGTTCGAACGATCCGCCAGCGGTGTGATCCCGGATGTCGTCTTTCGTCAGCGACGGAAAAGCCATGAGGGATTATGCGTTCGGTGCAGAAGACGGCGCCTGATCGATCGTGGCGGCGGCGTGCGCCAGGAAGTTATCGAAGATCTGCGTTGCGGCCTTCGACGCCTGCACGTTGGCCTCGGTGCAGGTGTCGAGTGCGTTCTGGATGGCGCGGTCGGACAGGTCCTTCGAATGGATCATGGACGTTGCCGTCTGCAGGTCATATTCGGGGTGGAACTGCACGGCGTACGCCTGGTCCTGACGAAAGGCCTGCACCCCGGTCTCGTTGCTTGCGAGTAGCTGGGCGTTGGGCGGCATCTCAACCACGTGGTCCGAGTGGGTGGCAAAGACCGTGAACGGGTCTGGAAGGCCATTCCACAGGGGATCGTCCATCTCTTGGGTCACCTCGACGTACCCGAGTTCGTAGGAGCCGCTCCGGACCGTGCCGCCCAGAATTTGGGCGAGAAGTTGGTGGCCCCAACAGACGCCAAGAATCGGGAGGTCGTCGGCCAGGGCGCCTTCCACCCACTGGCTCAGTTCCTGAATCCAGGGGCGATGGTCGTCGTAGACCGACGACTGGGACCCGCTGATGATGACTCCGTCGAAGGACTGGATCGGTCCCGTCTCCGTCTGAATGGGATCCGGGTCGCCGAGAGGAGGTGGCATGTCCCCCTCGTTGACATTGTAGACGGTCAAGGGGGCGTTCACCTCCCGCTGGAAGTTGCGCTTGGCGTGTGGGGTGCCGAGGGAGGCGTCGAGAAGAGCGAGATGCATGGATGAACTTCGTGTTCATGAAACACGTCTCGTAACACTTCACCGCCGAGCAATACGCACGTTCCGGTTCTGGAAAAAGAGCCCAAGGGATTGCCGGGAAGGCGTAGCCGGCTGGTGCACAGCGTGTTTGATCCGGGGAACGACCGATGTCCTGAGGGGACGCTGGGAAGAAAACATCGATTCGTCTGCCGGCCATTCCGAAAACTTCCGGGGGATATGCTCGTGTTAACGGTCTGAGAAGGGGGCAATCCCCTGGCCCTTCGCCATCGCTCTGCTCCGTCCATGATTCGAGCGAACTGTGGGTGCGTTTGGCACGCTGCCGTCCTCGGGGTCCTGTGTGCAGGTGGAGTGATGCTGGGGGCGCTGTGGGCTCCGCACGCCCGAGCGCAGTCCCCCGACCGCGCAGACGCGCCCCGTACCGCCTCCGATTCCTCTTCTCGGGGGAGTGCTCACCCAAGCCGCGCGGCCCGGTGGCGGCGCATGCGACAGAAGAAGGCCCAGAACATTGCCCCCCCCGAACCAACGTTCGTGCAGCGGGCAATGTCTGCCGTGGCCGACATCGGGGGCGCGGTGGTGCCACATCGCTTCATCCTCAACATTCCCCAGCTCGATGTTGCGGGCTTCCATCCAGTCTTTGGTGGACTGGAAGGCAATGCGGGGACGACGGCGGGCATTCTCTACGAGCCGCCTTTCTGGCAGGGCAAGGACCGCCTCGCGGAGGTGCAGGTGCTCGGAAGTCTTCGGCGCTACTACGGCGCGGGACTGCGCTTTGGCGGAATCGCCGGGCCGTACGTGGGATATACGTATGCACGGTACCGGCACCGTCCCCGCGAACAGTTTTACGGCCTCGGGATCGATAGCCAGGCGGAGTCGAAGGCCGGCTTCCGTCTCAATCAAGGCGTGGTGGGGGGGCTGCTGGGGCGTACGATCGGCCCGAGTGCTTTGGTTGGGGGACACGTATCGTATCAGGTGAACCGGTACGGGGATGGGTACGGAGACTCCCCCACGGTTGCCGATCAGTTTGGGACCGATCTGTCAGGCGTGGGCACCGATCTCGACTACCTGATGATCGGAGGCTTCTTTGAGCTCGACGTTCGGGATGCGCCCTACGACCGCGCGTTCGGTCACCGCTTTGCCCCCACCGAGCCTCGTCTGCGAGGTGTTTCGCTCGATGCGTCCCGGGGCTTCTATCTTGCCACCGAGCTGACACACAATCTGAACGTGGGGCAGCAGGACCTGGACTTCACTCGATTTACGCTCGACGTGCGGGAATTTCTCCCCATCCAGGAAGGCCTGCTCCACGGGTTCTCCTTCCGGCAGTTCGCGTCGGTCACGCATTCCGGCGGGAACCGCGTGCCGTTCTACCGACTGCAGTCGATTGGGGGCGCGCGGTCCCTGCGCGGCTATTCGTCGGGGCGGTTTCGGGACCGCAACGTGCTTCTCGTGAACGCGGAGGTCCGGTGTCAGATTTGGCACTGGCTCGACATGGCGGTCTTTGGCGACGCCGGGCAGGTCTTTCGAACCTTCAGGACCGTGGACCTGGACGATCCCCGCCTCGGGTACGGGCTCGGATTTCGGATCAAGAATGACGGGAAGACGCTAGGGCGCATTGACGTTGCGCGGGGGCGCGAGGGCTGGACGCTACACACGGACCTGGGCTCTCTCTTTTAACCGTCATGCGCGCCCTCCCGTCTGCATCAGCGTGGGCTCGTGCCGTTGGCCGCACGGGCAGGTTATGCCTGCTTCTGGTCCTGGTCGGGGCGGGAAGCGTCGCCCCCGCGTCGGCCCAGCGGTTTTTGCCCGACGACCCACTGTGGAATGATCCGGACCGGATGGACATGCCGTTCCCCGAATCGACGACCTCGGTGCGGGGCATCGGGCCGCTGGAGTTTTTTCGACGCAGTTTTGGGGTGCCGGGGGAGTACACGGCCCCGGCGCAAAATGTAAACACGGTGGGCGGGGTCCCCAACTCGTCCTGGTACACCAACCGCCACTATCGCTCGCCCCTGTCGAGAGCGGCGCTGCGACGGGGACCCAATCAGGAGCCGGGCCCGTCGCTGCGGGGCCCTTGGCGGGTCATCGGGGTGGAGACACGTGGCGACCTCCCACGGATTGAGGTTCGGGATGCCACGGGCCGTCGCTTCCGGCTACTCTTCGACGCACCTGCGCACCCTGAGATGGCCACCGGGGCGGCCATGATCAGCAGTCGTCTCCTGCACGCCCTCGGCTACAATGTGTCCCAGCACTGGCTACGCCGCATTCGGCCCGAGCGGCTGGCCCCGAAGCCCGACAGCGGCATCACGCCGGCCGGAATCGACAGCGTGTTGGCCCAGGCCGCCCGGCGCCCCGACAGTACCTACCGCACCCTCGTGACGCGGATTCCGAACGTGGCGCGCCGCATCGGGCCGTTTCGGTTTCGGGGCACGCGCCCGGACGACGCGAACGACGTGTTTCCCCATGAGGATCGACGGGAGTTGCGCGGGCTTCGGGTCGTCGCGGCGTGGATCCACCACAGCAAGCTGCGTCCGCGTCACACGCTCGACGTGGGGGTGCGCGAGGAAGGGCGCCGGTTCGTGCGCCACTACCTGACGGATCTTCACCTCACGCTGGGCAGCGCGGGGGCCACCCCCAAGCCGCAGTGGTCGGGACACGAGTACGTACTGGAGCTAGACCGCGTCTTCGAGCGCATCGGCACGCTGGGGTTGAGTGGCGGCGAGTGGGCCGAGGACGCGTCCCCCGAGGCAGCGGCGATTGGGCACTTCGGGGCAAAACGGTTCGACCCGCGGCGGTGGCGGCCGGAGTGGCCCAACCCTGCGTTCCAGCGGGCCCGCCCCGCCGATGCATTCTGGGCGGCGAAGAAAGTGCGGCACTTCTCGCGGGCCGATCTGCGCACAATTGTGGCCACGGCCGACTACAGCTCGCCCGCGGTGGCCGACTACATGCTGCGTACCCTGGTGGCCCGTCGGGATTCCATTGCGCGAGCGTACCTGCACTGGGGTGGTGGCCTCGATCAGTTCAGCGTCCGGGCGGAGCAGCTCACGTTTGCCGACCTGCGGGCCACCCATGGCCTGGTCCCTGATACCGTGCGGCGCACCGTGATGTGGCGGGCGTACGACAACCAGGCGCGTACGGCGAGTCCGATCCTCGTGCGCACCACGTCGTCCCGCGAGTCGGTACCAGTCCCGGCCTATTCGGCCCCGCACCTACGGGCCACGATTGCCGTGCCCCACGCGGGGTCCACGCACGTCTTCCTGCGGCGTTCTCCTCCGGAATCGGCCGGCCCCGCGCCCCACCGTGTGGTTGGGGTCGAGCGGACTGGGCCCGCCTCGCCGCGCGGTCCTTGATGGCCTACGCCCCAATGGAGAGACGAACGACGAACCACCCATGAGGAAAAAAGTTGAATCTCTCGTCAAGGAGTGCCACCATGTAGTACACTTTCTTTACCCAAACGTATCAAATACGATCATGAAATCGGTTCCCAAGTCTTGGGCCCTAACCGTCGTCTTCCTGTTTGTTGTGGGATGTGGAGGCGGAGGGCAGGAAACCAGTGAACAGAAAAGTTTTATCGGAACCATCTCTGAGGTGAATGCGGGGGAGCGAACCATTTCCGTAACCATCCCCGATACGGCCGAAACGATGGAGGCGGGCACCGTGAGTCTGGCGTTCACAGACTCGACTGAGATCTTGAAGAACTTTATGGCGATGCCGGTGGACTCGCTCCAGGTGGATCAGGACGTGCGTGTCGATGCCGTCAGAGATGGAGAGCAGCACGTCCCGTCGAGGGTGGTCGTCCTCACCAATTAGTGGAGGGGGCAGGGCCTGCCCGTCCCGAGTGCGGAGGCGGAGCACGTTCAGGTTCCCTTCAGGGCAATGTTGTCGGCCCCAAAGAGACGCTGGGCGCCGCGCATGAACTCGGCGGTGGGCTCGACGACGTAGGCCCGGCTGCGGAGGCGCTCCTGGCCGCGGAGCTCCGGCGCGTCCACGTCGAAATAGAGCGTGCAGTTGCCGTCGATCCGCTCACAAAGCTGCCGAAAGGAACGGAGTTCGTCCGGCATCACCTGTTCGAGGTCAACGGTGAGCACCACCTCGTCCACCATCTGCTCGCGGACCTTCCACATCGGACTGATGTCCTTGGTGAGCACCTTCACGGTGCCGCCGCGTACCTCCACGTTGCCCTTCGCGAGCACGACGTTGTCGACCTCCAGGTAGGGCTGCACGCGGTCGAGGATGCTGGAAAAGACCACCATTTCCCCCTGGCCCGTAAAGTCCTCGATGGTCGCAAAGGCAATGGGCTTGCCGGACTTCGTGGTGTTACGGTCCACGTCGGTGATAATGCCGCAGAAGGTGCGTACGGGGCCGCGGTTGCGGCCGTCGCCCCCTGCCGCGTTTTCGATCACCTGCTCCAGTTGCTCCGGCTCGCCGAAGTGAGCGGTGGCGAAGGCGTCGGCCTCGGCTCGAAACTCGTCCAACGGGTGGCCGGAGACATAGAAGCCGAGGACCTCGTGTTCGGCCTTCAGGCGGTTGGCCTTCGACCACGTCTCCACGTCCGGCAGGCCGGGCTGCATGGCTTCGGTGCCCGCGTCGCCGTCGCCGAAGAGCGAGTTCTGTCCGGCCATGCGGTCGTGTTGCACTTTCTGGCCGTAGCGCACGGCCTTGTCCATGATCTCCATGAGCTGTGCGCGGTGGCCCTCCAGGTCGTCAAGCGCCCCGGCCTGGGCGAGCGCTTCTAGCGTCCGCTTGTTGACGGTGCCCAGGTCCACGTTCTTCGTCACGTCGAAGATCGAATCGAAGGGGCCGTGCTCCGCCCGCGCGTCGATGAGCGCGTCGATCGCCTTCTCGCCCGCATTCTTGATGGCGGCGAGGCCGAAACGCACACGGTATTCGCCATCGTCTCCCTGCTCCACCGTGAAGTGCGCCTTGCTGCGGTTGATGGAGGGAGGCAATACCTCCAGGCCCATCGTCCGCGCCTCCTCCAATACCTTCGAGAGCTTGTCGGTGTTGTCCATCTCGTTGGTCATCGCCGCCGCCATAAACTCTGGCGGGTAGTGGGCCTTGAGGTAGGCCGTGCGGTAGGCAACCAGCGAGTATGCCGCGCTGTGACTCTTGTTGAAGCCGTACCCGGCGAACTCGTTGATGATGTCGAAGAGCTCGTTCGCCTCGTCCTCGTCGATGCCGTTTTCCTCGCGGCACCCCTTCACGAACTTCTGGCGCTGCTTGCGCATGAGCTTTTCCTTCTTCTTGCCCATGGCGCGGCGCAGGATGTCCGCCTCGCCGAGGGAGAAGCCGGCCAGCTCGCGCGCCATCTGCATCACCTGCTCCTGGAAGACGGCGATGCCGTAGGTCGGCTTCAGGATGTCCTCCAGCATCGGGTGGGGGTACTCCACCTCTTCGCGTCCGTGCTTCCGGGCGATGTAGGTGGGAATGTTCTCCATCGGCCCCGGCCGGTAGAGGGCGTTCATGGCGATCAGGTCGTCGATTTCCGTCGGCTTCAGCTTACGGAGCCACTCCCGCATGCCGGTCGATTCGAACTGGAAGATCGAGACCGTGTCGCCCTTCTGGAAGAGCTCGAACGTCGTCTCGTCGTCGAGCGGAATGTCGTCGATATCGACCTCAATGTCGCGCGTGTCCTCCACGAGGTCGACCGCATCTTCGATGAGCGTCAGCGTCTTCAGGCCCAGAAAGTCCATCTTGAGCAGGCCGAACTCCTCCACCCAGTCCCCATCGTACTGGGTGGTAACTACCTTCTCGCCCTTGCTCTTCGAGACGGAGACCGGCACGTAGTCGCTGATTTCACCGGGCGCGATGATGACGCCGGCGGCGTGGACCCCCGTGTGGCGCACCGATCCCTCCAGCACTTCCGCGTACTGCATCATCTTCTGGACCTCCGGGTTGTCCGCGTTCTTGAGCGCGCGGAAGTCGGGGTTCTCGTCGAACGCCTGGTCGAGATCCACGCCCGGGCCCTCCGGAATCATCTTCGCAATTTCGTCGGCACGGTCGAGGGGAATGTCTAACACGCGCGACACGTCGCGCACCACTGTCTTCGCGCCCATGCTTCCGAAGGTGATGATCTGGCAGACGTTCTCCTGGCCGTACTTCTCGACCACGTAGTCGATCACCCTCTCGCGCCCACGGTCGTCGAAGTCGATGTCGATGTCGGGCATCGACACGCGCTCCGGGTTCAGAAAGCGCTCGAAGAGCAGGTCGTACTCGATGGGGTCCACATCCGTGATGCCGAGGCAGTAGCTCACGCAGCTCCCCGCCGCGGAGCCGCGGCCCGGACCCACCCGCACATCAAGCTCGCGGGCCGCTTCCGTAAAGTCCTGCACGATCAGGAAGTAGCCGGAGTATCCCTCGTCGGCGATAATGCCGAGTTCGTGGTTGAGGCGGTTCACCACCTTCTGCGGCAGGGGGGCGCCGTAGCGCTTCTTCGCCCGCTCGAAGGTGAGGTGGCGCAGGTACTCGTCCATCCCCTCGAAGCCATCGGGAATGGGATAGTGGGGCATCAGCAGGTCCCCCATCGGCAGGTCGAACGTGCACTTGTCGGCCACCTTATTGGTATTCACGAGCGCCTCCCGCTGAAACTTCTCCGGGATGCCGGTGAGAGCCTCCATCATGCCCTCCGGGTCCTTCAGGTAGAACTGATCGTTCGAGAAGCGCATCCGGTTCGGGTCGTTGTAGTCGTCCCCGGTCTGGAGGCAGAGCAGGATGTCCTGGGCCTCGTGGTCCTGCCGGTCCACGTAGTGCACGTCGTTGGTGGCCAGCACCTCTACGTCGTACTCCTCGGCCCACCGCAGCAGCACCTCGTTGATGGTGTGCTGGTCGTCGATGTCGTGGTCCTGGATCTCGATGTAGTAGTCGTCCCCGAAGATCTCCAGGTACTCTTCGAACAGTTCCCGGGCGCGCTCTTCGCCCTTGTTCAGGATTGCCTGCGGCACCTCGCCCTGGAGACAACAGGTGGTGGCCACGAGCCCCTCGTGGTGCTCGCGCAGTAGGTCGCGGTCGATGCGCGGCTTGTAGTAGAAGCCCTCCAGGAAGGAAGTCGACGAGAGCTGCATCAGGTTCTCGTAGCCGGTCTGGTTCTTGGCCAGGAGGACCTGATGGTAGCGGGTAGCGTCCGACTTGTCCTGGATCCCGCTCGGCGTTAGGTAAAACTCGCACCCGATGATGGGATCGACATCGTAGTCCTGCGCCGTGGTGTAAAACTCCGGCACGCCGTAGAGATTGCCGTGGTCGGTAATGGCGACCGCCGGAATGTCGCGCCGCTCGGCGCTTTCGATGAGGCTGTCGATGCCGGCGGCGCCGTCAAGAAGAGAGTACTGGGTGTGGCAGTGGAGGTGCGAAAACTCAGGCATACGGCGGGCAGGGCGTCGGGGACGAGACGCGTGGCGACGAGGACGACAAAGCATCCCCCAAGTAAAGAGATGCCCGCGCCGGAATCAACGCCGTTGACTGAAAAGTCGGTGTTGAAAATGGCGGGTGGCAATGGGGGGGAT